>ERZ773049.220-NODE-220-length-36092-cov-26.136277_pt1 | contig 36092 bp, 27 predicted proteins | sample MGYA00580633_ERZ773049 | MGnify/ENA primary metagenome ERZ773049 (study PRJEB29015, sample SAMEA2737991) | human oral metagenome | biome: human oral; feature: human-associated habitat; material: dental | place: China | collected 2066 ...
TAACTTGGAATTGATGATGTTGGAACAAACGGTTAGGATTATCACCATAACGACCATCTGCTGGACGACGAGAAGGTTCTACATAACATACAGCCCATGGTTCAGGACCAATTGCATGCAAGAATGTAGCAGGGTTCATTGTACCTGCGCCCTTTTCGATGTCATATGGATTTTGAACGATACAACCTTGTTCACTCCAAAACTTTTGTAGATTTAGTATAATCTCTTGAAATGTCATTGCTGCCTCCACTTTACACAACCGACATAAAATCAACCATTTCGTTACAAACAAAAAAGTCCCTGTAACGAAAAACGTTACAGGGACGAGTATACCCGCGGTTCCACCCTATTTGGCTTGCGCCCTCTTTTTTCTATGTTGGCCTTTACTAACAGATACCTGCGTTCCTGCCAATGCTCTACAGCGCCTTCAACCAAATGTGAGCTTGCACCATCCTCACTCGCTAGAGAGGTTTACTACTCTGCTTCATCGCATATATTATACACAATATTGTAGCAATACAGAGGGATGAATGTCAACACAGACATAAATTAATGGGTATCAGTAATGCGGTTACTTTACATATAAGGATTTAAGGATTAAAAGAATCACACTACCAGAACTAATTAAGCGTTGCCAATTACTCATATCCGCATAGAATATAGTCCACATCAAAAATAGAATATAAATTACTAACCATATATAGTCATATAGTGAATAGGATTCAAATGATAGTCTAAAAGCAGAACTATTGAGTTCATCTTCTTTCACGATTTTATCTATCCATCCTACTAAGAACCATAAACAGAAATAAAATGTAGAGTGTCCTTTATTGATATATTTTCGATATATTAAAACAAAAAGTTTTCTATGACTAATGAGAGGCCACATAAGTATTACTATTATAATAGAACATACTAGTGTTGCCTCTGGCAATAGCAATAATACCATCAATAGGTATAGCATCTATTGCATTTAATGTCCATGCAACTATCATAAATAAAGAACACCATAATCTATACCTAATCAGACTTATGAAATTACGTTTCTGTTTATATACATTCATTTAATAAGATTCCCATCATGTACGTATAATCTTCTACCTTAATTTTAATGAATATGAAATTATACAGAGAATAAGATAGCCATTAATAACAGTAATACAGTAAATAAAGAAAATAAATAATAAATCCATTTATTATCACTATTTTTAAATATTAATGAAAACAAGTAATTACTATCTGAATATCTTTATGCTTTACTCTTAGCAAATATCATATACAGATGAGCAATAAAAATTAGATTAAATACTTCATCAATATAGTTAGAAACTATTCCCACAACAATGAGAAAAATTGGATAACTCCATGCTGGTATAGATGAAATAGATTGTATACGTCTCATACCAGCTAAAAAATACCACGAGATACTAAATACAACAAGTAAATATATAATGATGGAATAAATATAATATGACCCAAAACTAATATCAACAATAGAATTAAGTTTTTTAAATAAGAAAATTGATAAATAAAAACCTAATATTGATATAATGCTATATGCAAAAAAATTTCCACCACTTATTGCAACAGAATAATCAAAACCTTTAATATGAAATTTATGACCTAATACAATAGATAAAAAAGAAATAAATAATATAATCCACCATATATAATTTACAAAAAAATCATGCAACACTATTCTTCCTCCTTTTTATATTGATCATGCCTAATGAAGAGTGTAACAAATAGACTAATAATGAGTACAGGAAAAATCATCAGACTCATTGTTTTTGTATGATGATCTGTTAAAATTAAAATAATTTTTAGTAACGAAGATACTATAAGTAGAATTGGGCTCAACACAAATAAAAATTTATTTCGAATTATTTGTCTTCCTAATAATGTTTGTACTGCGACCACACAAAAGAAACCTAGATAAATTAATTTACTCATTTTCCTCACTTATATAATGTTAATTAAACTCATTTTATATCACATTATATAAGAATATTAATAAATTTTAAACCACCTACCAAAGATTACCAATCGTCTTTAATAGGTGGTTTATTAGATTCCCCTTAGCAATGCGGTCTAAAAATTCACGAGGTATTTTAGCATTTTTAAGGGTTTCGTACAGAGATTCCCCACCATGACCATCATTACAAGCAGCAAGCATAATGATAACACCATCTTTTTTGAATGATGCTTCGACAGCAGTCATACCTTTTACAGCTTAATGTAGTAGAAGGAATAACTGAACAATAATTAAAATAAGAATACAAAAGCCAATCCACCAGCCATTATTCCAATACCACTAAGATAAAGTAGTCCACCTTTTAAAATTTCTCGACGTCTTTCAGGAGTTTCTGCCGTTTTATATAAATATATGAAAAGACATAGAAAAGATATATGCATAAGAACTAGGATAACTGACGATATATAAAAACATAGCTTAAATGGAATATAACCATATTCGTATAATTTACTTACTATAATTCCAGGAATCCCGAAGATAAGCAATATAATAATAATCAAAAAAGCATCTTTCCATTTATTCCTATAAGACTTTATTAATTGATAAAATAACAGTCCCATAAAAAAATATAACAATAAATCACTCATTTAATTATTCCCTCACCTATCATTATTATTATTCTTCTTCTCATTATTTTCATTATCTTTTATAATATCTTTTACTCCAGTGGAAACTGCTTTTTGAATCTGTGCTTGTGCCAAACCTCCCCCCACAAGTATCGTGAGCGCAGTAGCAGTAGGATGTTTACTAGCTGTATATCCTAAGCCAGCACTACCAGCAATTCCTCCCGCTTCGACAGTTACATCAGTAGCATCAGCTTGTAATTTACCAGTCTCAGTTTCAAATCTTTCATGATTCTCTTTAATTTGAGGAATTGTTTTTACTACTGAAACTACTGGTCCAGCATATTGTGCACCTAATTTTTCTCCAACATGAACAATGCCCTCTGATGCAGCCCCCAGCATAACATCATTGTGATTTAATAAATATGGATTACTAGCAGGTTTAATAAATCGAGGAGGTACCTCATAATTACTATTACCGAAATAGGTCACTAATTTTCCATCCGATCGAGGTCTAATGAAATAGGGATTCCCATTTACCATACCATTTGCTAACTCTCCTTTAGATTGTAGATAAAGTCCATGATTGTTACTATACTGGTTTTCAGGATGATTATCAAGTTCTTTTATTGTATATGAAAGTTTTACTTCAATACTACCATCAGGCATTCTAACTTCAAAAAATGTTCTTCCTGTAATTTCATCTACACCTGATGGTTGTTCACCTTTATCAGCTCTATAAAACCCATTATTATTACTATATGGATTCGCTGGCAAATTATCTAATTCAGACCTTTTATATGAAAGTACAACTTTATGTCCACCTAAACCATCTGGGACATTATAATATGTGAATCCATCAGCATTAATACCATCAGGAACTCGCCCATTATTAGCTAAGAAATATCCATAATTAGGACTATTAGGATTAGAATCAGTCATTTTGCTATGTCCATTTCTTAATGCATAATTGATAGATCCTTCTTTATAAATAGGAATAGGTGTTATTGGTGGTGGGTTATCATTTGGACCTCCAGGATTTCCACCTGTTGTTGATGTTTCAATAGGTGCCATCCAAGGTTCCCTTTTGCTTTCATCATATCCCACAGGCATTCCCGCTCCTGTATTCATAGGTGTAGCTGCTAATAAAATTCCATTTACAACAGGATTAACACGAATCACGGATATAACTGAAGATGAAGATGTAGATGCAGGTATTGCTGCACTAGACACAAAATTAGGAAATGTAACTGGAATTCCAAATGGGATTGCATAAGCATTAGCATTATATTTTGTATCCATTCTTGCAATAAACGCACCAGCTTCTTCATTTTTTCCTAGCGTTTTATTTGTTGCATACCCCAATACCGTACTAAACCATTGTAAATTTTGTGGATTAATATATTTTTCACCATTTGGACCAGCTATTGTTCCTGAATATTTTTGTAATTCTTTCTGTAATATTTCATTAGCACTAGAAACATAGATACCATCTCCAAATGTTCCTCCAGCTAAATCTGTTGTTATTCCGCCAAATATAGCATGCAATGCTACTTTACGAGAGTCACCATCTTTCCAACCTTCATGTTTTGCAATTCGATGAATGGCTTCATTTGCATTCTGACTAAACAAGTCAGATAATTTTTCACGTTCCTCTATTTTTCTTTTATCAAAAATTCTATCCAATTGATTAATAGAGTGATTAATATCAGTATTTATTTGTCTGATATCAATAATATCTCCATTCACTTTTATTATACTATTCTTTATAGCACTATAAGTATGTGTTACTACCTTTTCGTGTGCACCGATAGTATTCGTTGGTGTCAATCCAATATCTTTATAAATGCTATCAAATTCTTTTTTACTTAAAGACTTCGTATCTCCAAAATTATTATATTGTAAGCCATGACTCTTAACATCATACTTAGCTGTATTTTGAATATCTTTCATCTTTAATAGTTTAGTATCAAGTAAATTTTTATCTGATGGTGCAGCACTATCTATAACAGCACCAGTTAACTCTGTGCTGCCTTGAGTATGAATAGCAAATCCACCTGTTCCAGCATATATACCAGCTTGGTCAGTAACACTAGCATAATCACTTTTCATAGTTCCATTTGTATATTCAGCAGATACACTACCTAATTGTAGCCCATTTGTGGAGACACTAAAACCGACATTCTTAGATTTTCCACGATATGTTTCTGTATCTTGTAAACTTTTTATCGCTAAATTACCACCAATCTCAGCAGTAACCGAATCACCATAAACTTTAGAGCCAGCAATAGTAGTGTCCTTACCCGAATGTAGATTTACCTGATCAGCTTGTATTACTGTGCCAGTATGTGTTATTTTAAATGTATTACCACGTTCCATACCTTGGCTATAATTCGCATCTAAACCAAGTAATCCTCCACCATTAACACTAAGATTAGCACCTATTGACCAGCTTTTACTATCATATATCGCCTGATTCTCATGAGTATTAATTCCAGCCAGCAAAGAAATATCTTTACTAGCATCTATGGTAACAGACTTACCACGAATAGTTTCACCTATAGCAACAATATTACCTTTATCTTGCATATTAGGTCTAGCTACCAACGTAATACCCTCAGCAGATACTAGTTGCCCACCAGCATACTTACGACTGTTAAGAGTTGTTTCACTACGACTTTTACTAGAACCTATACTCACATGAATATTCGCTAACCCATCTTTTTTTGCTCGCTTCTTAGCCTTATACTGTTTTTGATTGCCATTAATATCTTGCATGTCATTATAGCCTTCTACATATTCAGTGGCTCCTTCTTTTTGTAATCTTTCTTTCTCTGCATTTACTAATTTTCGTTGTTCTGGACTTAATTTATAAGAATGTTCAAATTTATTTAAATCATCAGCTGCCTCCATCTTATCAATACCTGATTGTAATAAATTATCTGCATGCTCTCTTACAGAATTAACAGTAAAATTCTTATACTCTTTAATTTTCTCATACCCTTTTTTGAGTTCTTTACCCGCTTCTATATTTTCAAGAGTTGCTAATCGTTTATCATTTCGACTGCTTGCTTTGCGTTGTAAACCATGTGCGGTATTTAATGCAGATGCAATGGAACCACCTAAGCTTACAGTCAAGCCAGACTGTTTTTCTTCATGTACTTGCTTTGACATAGCTACATCATGATTACCATCAAGCGTAATATCTGCTGCACTTACCGTTATACCATGTTTACCAATAATATCCGTACTTGTAATATGGGCATCATTATCAGCATTAATAGCAATGGTACCATCAACAGAACCAATTAATGTATTTACATTTGTTGTATAAGACTCTGCTTCTGTATCTTTGATTTGTTTACTACCAATAGTAAATCCCAAGCCAGCTCCCATAAGACCTTTTTTCTTACTATGTTGATAAATATCATTACGACTGCTATCTTCTGCAGAATTAGTACGAACCTTATTACCAGCACTAATAGCTACGTCACCTGTGCCTAATACATTAGACCCGGTTACATTTACATCGTGATTAGCTCCTACTTGAATTGTATTGCCACCAATAGTCGATGCTGTCACACCCGTATGCTCGTAATCTTTACGAATCGTATTAACTGTGCGAGATAATAGCCCTTTTTCCTTGTACTGTAGCCCATATTGATCACGACTATAGGTATTGCCATTTTCAATATTCACATCATTACCAGCAGCTATAGTTGTTATGCCATGCTCACTATTTATTACACCTTGACGAATATTGACATCATTCTTAGCTGCGACTGTTACATTGCCATCACCTAAAATTTGTGTACCAACTTCGATACCTCTATCTGTACGAAGATAATTTGCAGCATTTAATGTCATATCTTTCTTAGCACTTAATTTTTTAGTATCCACATTAACCGTATTGGCACTAGTAATAGAGATGTTACCATCTTCTCCACCTGTAATAATAGCGCCAGTTAGATGTACATCCTTATTGCTATGAATGTCTATGGTTCCTTTAGAATTTGATACGCCAATACGCCCTTGTTGCATAAGTACATCTTGATTAGCTAATTGATGTGTTTCAGCCTCAACGCTTATGTCATTATTAGCACGTAATATAACACTATCATTACCATGAATAGCACCAGTATTTCGAATAGAATCCGTAGCACCAATAGCTACAGTATTCGCATTAAATCGACCTGTATTATCCACTGTATTTGCCTGTACTACAATAGAATCAGCCATCATACTACCACTATTCTTAAATGCACTATTCGTATTAGCGATAATGGATTTACCACTTACAACAGCGCCCATAGCATCGATTTGATTAGCCGGTTGTTTAGCTAAATATACCTTCGGATACAATACTTGTTGAGGTTGTCCATTTACAACAATAGTTTTTGTTTCAAGCCATACCATATCTGTTGTAATGGCTTTCATTTGTTCTTCTGATAAGGTAATGCCAGGCGTCAACTTATATTTTTTACCATATGAAATCCCAGCTTCGAGTAATGCTTTATATTCGCTTTCGTTATCTGTATAACCTTCTAAATATGGTTTACCAGTAGCAGATAGGATTTGTGAATTAATCAGACCTTGTTCATAGAAACCATCACCTAGGCGCTTCATTCTTCGCTCTGGGTCATTAGCCAACGCATTTAGCATATATTCAGACGATACAAATTTCTTACGATTTGTAAAAGCACTATCTGTTTCAATTAATGCATTCGCTGTTATATCTGGATGAATATTATAAATTGCCTGTGTTGGTAATTTCAATCCTTCAATCGTTACATTTCCAATACTAGACTTTCCTTGATTACCTGTGCCAAACGGATCAAGACTATCATTTACTTTACGTTTGTTAGCCTCAGCGATAGTATCCTCAGCATGTTCCTGTATTGTACCAATTGGTTGTATATTTTGCTCTTCTATGGAAGGCGTCATAAATACTTCTGGATCCCAATATCGGCGCCATTTATGTCCCAATCCATGCCCTTTATGAACTCTTTTCGCTTCACTAACTTGTGTTGTCCCTGTTTTAAACACCTTATCACTGGTTTTGTCACTGACAGTCTCATGTGCCCCATTAAATACAACTTGTCCAGCAGATGCAATTTTGCTATTTATATTAGATGAAGCGCCATTGATAACTATATCGCCACCAGCAGAAATAACCCCTGGTTGATTATTCGTAACTTCTGTATGGGTATGCTCCTCTTCACTTCGAATCAATGTAAAGTTTTTTACAGGTGGAACGCCCTTATCTACCATTTTAATCGTACCATCAGCTTGTTTCACTGGTACTTTATGAGCCACACCATAGCCACCTTTTCCTGTATAGCCAGGGAATTCGGAGACATCAAAAACCTGATTTTCTTCTGGATGATGTGGATCATCAACTTTAAGTTTATCCCCATGCTTTGTAATACCATCCGAAACACGCTTCATGCCAAAGCTTGCATTATCGTTAACAAGATTAGGTGTTGTTAATATCATCTTTCCACCTGATTGTATGGTGGCACCCTTATTTTCAATAACATGAGAGCCTGTTAGATTCATCGTATTTCCACTATACAATAAAGCATTTCCATTATTGTGGATTTCATGAGCTTGTATATCCATATGGTCACGGCTCGCCATTGTACCAGACTTATGACTATCTAATTCCTTTTGTGCTATAGTCATTGCTTCCTGCGCCTTATCATAAGTCTTAGTTAGCTCTTCGATACGATTTCGATGTGCTTGCATCTCTTCTTTAGAATTATAGCTGTTATATCTGCATTCCACTCTGTATCAAGAGTCTCTTTAGCTTGTGTTAAAGCATCCGCCGCACGTTTATATCTAGCTTCAATAGTTGCATCCGTATGATTAGATACAGTGTCAGCTTTAATAGACACGGTATTGCCATATATACGGCCATTTTCAGCATTATCTACCGATTTTGCATGAATATCTGTAGTACCATTTGAGTTTACCAAACCATGATTAGTCATAGACGATTGACTTTCAATAGCTAAGCCGTTGTCACCTTGCACAACACCATCTTGTCCCACTGAAATAGCATGACCTGATATAGATGTCTGACCATTACTTGTTATGCCGCCATCTACTTGAATCATACCATCCGCACTAATATTAGTCGCATGAACAGAACTTAATGTACCTTTAACATTAACACCAAGTCCATCATTGGTTCCTTTCATGGTAATAGAGTTAGCATACATACCACCAATAGCAGATACATCTAAACCAATTTGATTAGTGGAACCCAATGCCTTAGATTCTAAAGACTTGGCATCTATTATATTTTTACCTGTACGAGTCTCTACTGCATTAGCCCATACACCTGCGTTTACCTGTGCAGCTTCGGTTAAAATTTGTAAGGAGTTAGATCCTTTTGCATTAAGGCCCTTTCCATTTATAGCAATAGCCCCCTGTTCTACCCGATAGGTATTAAGATTTCCATTAGGATCATATTCAGGCTTACCAGTCGTTAATACAGCACGGTCAGTATTTATAAAACCGCCACCATCTACAGTGATTCCATTAGGATTAGCTACTACAACTGATGCTTTACGTCCAGCCACCTCAATAAAGCCATTCATATTAGTAGGATTATGAGATGTGACCTCATTTACAATAACCGAGGCAGAGCCACGCATCATATTAGCATTACCTGGCACATACCCAGCTAGGCTCGTATTCGCCATTTGATATGAATTATTTAAAATCACACCATTTTGTGGCACATTAAAATTTGTATACTCATTGCGAGATACACCACCTGCCGTAGGTCCTGCAATATTAACTAATGTAACACCATTTGCAGCTTGTCCTACTTGTGCTTATCGATGTTGAGGCGCATTGCGATCTACCTCTATAGGATTTTCTGCATAAGCTAAAGGAACTACTAAAGGATCCATAACCATAAGGCCCATTGTAAGCCAAACAGCAATTTTATATTGTAATCGTTTTTGTTTCATAAATTCTCTTCCAAATTATATATATGAGATATGACAGCAATTTACTAAAATCTAAACCCCGCTTGGAATCCTGCTGCTATATGATTTGTTTTATAACCTTCCGGTTTATATAACGGCATACCAACAAAGGCATCATAAAATAATCCAGACTTGAATTGGCCTCTCATACCAATGGCTGTACCGGCAATAAACCGACCTGTCAATACATCGGTACTAGGACCATATACGGCACCAAAATCTATGTTGGCATATATACTTGATTTCCATTTTTGTATATAACTAGCTACTTCATTTCGCATATACCAACCACTCTCAGTCATCAACGTATGCTCACCATCAAATCCCTGTACGGTATATCGATTTCCAAGACTAATCATATCTCGTGAGTATAATTGCTTGCCACCTAATGTCCATTGCCCATGAAAGGATGTTGTCATACTTGCAGGGCGATGACCCCATGTACGCGGCATTTGATAATCTACATCTAATAATAGTTGTGTATAACGAGTTGTTGGTGCACCATAGCCATAATCAGGTTGTGAGCCAAACCAACCAACACCTTTTTTTATAGCGACACGAGAAAAGATAGTATTTTGTTTACGATACCGTCGTTCTGAAAGACCTAATTCCAATGATGCTGTATTCGCTCTCTGTACTTCGATTTCCACATCATTAATATAATTCTTGGAATTACGTTTAGCTATCGTTATATCCCAACTCCGTTTAGTTGTTCGACTGCGATGAAATACATGATTCCATGTTCCTCTAAATGTCTTAGCTCGACTAGAACTAATGAATGGATTTGCCATAGTATTTATCGTTTGATGGTATTTCATATTACTATATGAAACAGAAAACGTATCTTTACCCCGTGGAATCGAGTAAGAAATGCTATGGTTTTTAGTACCCTTGACTTCGCCATCTCGAGCTCCATCCTGATTTAGACTCACTTGAACGGTATCATTAGCATTGAATAATCGATCAATGCCTATAGAAGTCGTCCACTGCAGTTTTCCAGTGTCTTTTAATCCAGAGTCATCAATAGAAATCATGCCATGAATTGGAGGCTTTTTAGATGTTTGCAATATAATAGTAGAATATAACGGTTTTGACCCAGCTTCTAACTCAACAGCTACTGATTGGGATCCAATTCGTCGTATCTGCTCTAAGCCTTGCTCAATATCTCGAATATTTAATATATCCCCTTCTCGTAATGGAAATGCATTATGCCAGGGTAAATGTGGTAAATCTGGCTGATACGTAACAGCTTCAATCCGCCCAATTTGTAAATTAAACTGTAATTGTCCCGTGGCAAGGGATTGTTGTGGAATTCCCACTTTAGATGTAACAAAACCATGCGATAGTAATGAATTATTTAATTGAGTAGATAAGCCATTAATATCCTCAATCGATAGCTTACGATTAATATATGGTTTAATTTCTTTTCTCAGAAATGAGAATGTCTGAGGAACATCAAGTAGTATATCCTGACCTTTTGATTGATGATATAAAGGGCCTTTAATCAGTCTCGTACTATATGGCGCTGAATTATCTATCAAAGAATTTGAGTGTCCGCCTTCTTCAGCTAACCGTATCTGCGTAATATAAAAAGACGGCGAAACACTCATAGAACCTGATGCAGGTCTTGGTGTCTTACCGTCTGTATTAGATGATATATGTTGCCATTGTATCCGTTCTTCTCCTAATCGTGCCTCTCTCGCTTCTTGATTAGCTCTTGCACTATCTAGTTGTTCTTGTGTGTCTATAGGATTAGCACCATGTCCCTGTAAAGGTATCACACATGCTAGCCCTAGATACAAAAGTACCGCTCGCTTAATCATATATTTCCTCTTTAAATAAAATATAAACACATAGTTTATATTTTATTATGTTTTTTCCGAAAGTCAATAGAAGATTTAGCAAAAAAAGGTGTACTACATCTAAGCAGTACACCTTTCAGTATAATATTTATTTAATTACGCTTTCACCACAACAGATACGCCATCAGGAATATTGATATCTACAAATCCTTTTACATAGGGTACATTAAATGTTTTCATGGGAATCACTCCTTAACTTAACACTAACAAACTATAAATAACCCGATACGACAAATCACTCCTCCTTCTTATGCAATTGTCGTTTAAGGTCTAATAAACTCATATCATTATGCTTAGCAATGGCAGCCAGTGAATCATATTCATATTTATGTCTCACCACACCAAAACCACTACTTTCTTTAAAAGCAATTGTATGTCCTTCCCAATCTATGTTTCCTGTAGACCGGTTCAAAATATATCGTTCACAGCGATGGTAGCGAATACCAAGGCTCGTGGTATGCTTGAAAATTAAATCTCGTACATCATTGATATCGTCTACTTTACAAAGAACAGTTAACATCGTACCAGGTCGTTGTTTTTTCATCATAATCGGTGTTGTAAATACATCTAAGGCTGGTGAAAGTAATAACTGTTCTACTGCATAGCCGATTTCTTCTGGCGTCATATCGTCGAGATTACAAGACATTTCAATGATTGTGTCTTCTAAATCATTGTTTATTTCAACAAAAGCTCGAATACAATTCGGTCGTTCAAATTGTTTCGTGCCAAATCCATAAGATACCTTTGTTGGTGTCATAACTGGCATATGGCTAAAAGCTGTGCCAAAATACTTGGCTAACGCTGCGCCTGTAGGTGTACATAACTCCCCTTTAATTTGATAATCTGCGTACATTGGAATACCAGATAACAACTCCATCGTTGCTGGTGCTGGCACAGGCAGTTCTCCATGAGCACAGTGAACCGTGCCAGTTCCTACATGTATAGGAGAGATGATAATCTCATCAAACTTCAATGCCTCTAAGAGTACACAAACGGCCACAATATCTGCAATAGCATCGAGCATGCCTAGCTCATGGAAATGAATTTGTGTCACTGTAGATTTATGAACCTTAGCCTCCGCTTGAGCCACTAACTGATATACGTTTATAGCATTCTGTTTACACGTATCGGAAATAGATAAGCTATTAATTATATCCATTACACCTTGTAAGCCTCGGCCATGCACGTGATGTTCGCTATGTATATGGTGATCTGAATGTTCTTCATGCGTATCTGTCTCACCATATTCCTGATGAGCATCGTGATGGTGATTATTAGTATTATGTTGGTCATGGGGACTACCTTTATGATGTTCAGACTCTTCTATACCATTAATGGCAACCGCTACCCGATAACCTTGTAAGCCCTTATCTTCTTTCGGAATAAGTGTATAGGTAACATCAGGTATACCTATTTGATTGAGCCGTTCTATCCATTTTTCAGAGTTATCTACTAAACCGAGTAATGTAGCTGTTAGCATATCGCCGGCAATACCCATTTGGCAATCTAAAAATAATCGTTTCATTTACTTTCACCTATATGATTAATCATATTCGCCGTATAAGCAGCACCAAATCCATTGTCTATATTGACGACGGTAACACCACTGGCACAGGAGTTGAGCATGGATAAAAGCGCTGTAACACCACCGAATGCCGTTCCATACCCAACGCTGGTAGGTACGGCGATAACAGGTACATCCACAAGTCCACCAACAACACTTGCTAAAGCCCCCTCCATGCCTGCAATAACAACAATAACCTTAGCAGACATAATAGTATCTAAATGTTGTAATAAACGATGAATACCAGCTACACCTACGTCATAAATTCGATTGACCGTATTACCGTAAAATTCGGCTGTAATTGCACATTCTTCAGCTACCTTATAATCACTTGTACCGCCGGTAACAATAGCTATACTGGACTTCGTTTTCTTCGTAGGCATCTCACCAACGTAGCCAATATGAGCATCCTTGATATATGTCAATGAATGATGTTCTTGTATCTCTACGGACACATCAGGTGCTAAACGTGTAATCAATATATGGCCTTGTCCATTGGACTGCATAGAGGAGATAATACCCACGATTTGTTCACTAGTTTTACCAACACCATAGATAACCTCTGGTACACCTTGTCGTAATTGACGATGTAAGTCTACGTTTGCATACCCTAAATCCTCTATCGGTTTTATCTTTAGCTTTAATAAAGCTGCGTCTACATCTACCTGTCCATTTTTCACTTGCTCTAAAAGAGATCTAATGTTGTCACTCATGAACGCACCTCTAAATCTAATACAACCTCATCAAACATAGATTTAAAATATGTAAGAATCTCAATCCTATTATTAGTAATTATAGTTATTTGATTTTCTGGCACTTGAATCTTAGCAGTATTTCCAACTAATCTAACTCTAAAATCTGATAGCCCTAACAAAAATAAATATCCTTCCCCTTTTTCTATGTGTTCTAAATCAGTTCCTGTTATACGTTGTCCAGATTGAAATCTTGTCGCTAAACAAGCATAGGATGGTTTATCCCAAGTAAATAAATTAGCCTGTTTGGCCAACTGGCGAATCATAGATTTTGTTAAGCCACAGTCTCTTAGTGGCGACTTAACAGATAGCTCAGCTATTGCTTTCATACCAGGGCGATCATCTACCTCATCACTAGCATTAGTTCCATCGCATAATATGGAAAATCCATCGCGTTTAGCCTGTTCACTTATCGTTGTGAATACATGATGTTTACAGTAATAGCATCGATCACTTGGGTTGCTCGTTACATCATCATGTTCGAGTACATCAATATCTATAATTTCTAAGGGAATACCGATACATTCTGCAATTTTCTTGGCATCATCTAATTCAAACTGTGGCACAAACTGGGACTTAACAGTATATGCTTTGCATGGAATGCCAGATTGTTTGACAGCATACGCTAAATAGGATGAATCTACACCACCAGATAGAGCTACACCTACATTACCTAATGTCTTTATATACTCGATTAATTCCATTCCATACAATCCTTTAATAAATTTCTATAATCTATAGTTTCAAAATAAAAAAAATAAAATAGAGCCATCACTATAGGCTCTAATATGACTCTACCATATATAGAATAACCACTAATGTATTTAGTATAAATCTTTTTATTTATATTTTCTAACTCATAAATGAGATATATGTTCAGGTAATACATTATATTTTTTCTATATAAGAAAACCACTTATCTTAAATAGGTTTATCTAACCTATTCGAGATAAGTGGTTGAAAGTTTATAAAAATTTTTGATAAGTAATCTAATAAATTAATATGTATAATTTATTAGTATGTATTATAAACTCATCAAAAATTTTACACTTTGCAATTGTTTACCTATTTCCTGTTCACAATAAGAAAATAGTAATCGTTCTAGTTCCTTCCATATAGTTCCAGGAAGTTCAATAGGTGCTGTATCGCCCCATTGATAGGACAAAATATTTGGCATTACGTTGCGTAATGAAAGGGATGGATTCATATGCGTATGTATCCGTAGTTCGTTCCAGAATATATCAATTCCATCACCGGTATTAAAAGCCTCATGTTGTGGCATTATCCCCGCTAACGACAACATTTGCCATCCCAATAGAATGGTCCCTAAACGGACATTTCTTTGACGTATGGATTTTGAATAATTGACTACAGCATTAAATACATTACGATCAACATCATACAACGCAAAGAGTTCTTGTATCAGTTCACTGGCTACGGCTGCATACGCAATATTATCTAAATTTGTATCTAGTGATTCCACCACATAGGAACCATCGATTTGTGTGACTTTCACAAATTCTCCGTCCTGCACAACTGTAATATACATAGCGCTGAATGGGCGTAAATAGGATGCATTACGCAATGTTTGCAACCGTTTATGCGGAAACGAAGCCCTAATGATACCTAGGGACGGTGTGATAAAGGTAAACACCGAATAGAGCTTGTATTTTTTTCGGCTCACCACGATGGCCGGCGTATTAAAAGCGCCACTAATCTTGTTCATGTTCAGCATCCACAACAAGTTCAGGCTCAGGTAAAGGTGTCACACGTAACCGTGAAATACGATAGCCTTGCATCTTGATGACTTCAAATGTATAACCATAAGCATCAACAGTATCCCCAACGATTGGAGTACGACCTAACAGACCGAAAATATAGCCGCCAATTGTGTCGGAGTCGGAATCCTCAATATGAATATTCATCATTTCAGACACTTCATCGACAAGAACCTTGCCATCAAACTCAAAGGAGCCATCAGAATAACTCATCGTAGCCGGCAAATGAGGTTCATGTTCGTCTTGAATATCCCCTACCAATTCTTCGATAATATCCTCTAACCCCACAAGGCCTACCATACCGCCGTATTCATCGACAACAACGGCTTGGTAAATACGACGCGTTCGCATGTATTGCAATAAGGTAGATAATTTCATAACCTCAGGAACCGTCAAGATATCCCGTTTGATGTTGCGCAAATCTTTCATCGCTTGATTAGGACGTTCCATCAAATCCTTAATATGTACAAGGCCTACAATATGATCCTTATCTTCCACACACAATGGGTATCTCGTATGCGATGTAGAACGAATCACATTCATGGCTTCATCATAACCATCTTCCACGAAAATACAATCCACATCTTGGCGTGGCACCATAACCTCTTTTGCCATACGTTCCACAAAGTTGAAAACATTGTCTATCAACTCAGATTCTACCTGATTTAACTGACCTTCTTCATGACTTCTAGAAATCATCATGCGTATTTCCTCTTCCGTATATACAAGGTCTAGTTCAGTTAAGTATTTTGTTTGATAAAATTTAAGGATGCAATTGGATATTTTACCAGCTAACCAGACAAAAGGATATACAATACGACCAACGCCAACGACGATACGACTATGCATATTTACATATTTTGTAGGGAATGATAAACCCAATGCTTTCGGTACAATTTCGCCAAAGATGAGGACGATAAGACTAATGATAATAAGCAAGATCAGGTCTAAAATATGATGAACCCATGTACCATGGATATTAAAAATATCCATGATACCTACCACAAAACTATTAAAGATATATGTGCCAGTACCTGCTAAGGTGAGAATGAAAAAGAGTATTAGAAATTGTGTAGTATTAAGGAAATACTCAGGATTTTGGTATAGCTTTAACAAGAATTGGCGATCCTTTTCATGTAGGATTTCCATATCTTCTACGTGTTCCTTGCGCAACCGTGCAAAAGAGAATTTTGCTACCACCAAAAAGTTAATTAAGAAAATACATACTATGCCGAACCCAATCGGTAACAGGGCATCTATACTGTCCATAACAATCCTTTCTAACTATAATCAATCTAAATAATCTATTTTTTATATCCCAATTCTGAAAGCATACCCGATTTATTACGCCAATCCTTTTTAACCTTAACCCATAAATCAAGATATACTTTTGTAGCCAATAACTTTTGAATATCCATGCGCGCTTCTGCACCAATCTTGCGTAGTAACGCACCTTTGTTACCAATGATGATACCCTTTTGCGAATCCCGTTCACAATAGATGGTAGCACGAATATAGGTCGTTCCATCATCACGGGTCTTCATTTCATCCACATCGACAGCAATGGCATGAGGAATTTCATCACGAGTAGACAACAAAATCTTTTCGCGAACGATATCAGAAATAATCAAGCGTTCTGGTTGGTCCGTAATCATATCTTCTGGGAAGTATTGAGGGCCTTCTGGCAAATGTTCACCTAGCACATTAAGGAGTTCAGATAAATTTTCTTTATTCTTTGCAGAAATGGGAATAACACCAGCAAATGGATATGCATCTTGATAGGATACGATGGCTTCTAATACTTGTTCTTTTTGTAATGTATCAATCTTATTGACTACGAGAAACACCGGTACTTTCACACGTTTCAACTGTTCAATAATGAAATTATCCCCTGGACCTCGTTTTTCATTGCCAGCCACAACAAATAGAACAGCCTCTGTTTCCTTCAAAGATTCAATGGCTGCATCAACCATGAATTCACCTAATTTATGTTTTGGCTTATGCACACCAGGTGTATCCATGAAAACGATTTGTTTTTCTTCATCGGTGTAAACACAAATAATGCGGTTACGCGTAGTCTGTGCCTTATCAGATACAATGGCAATCTTGTCGCCTATCAAGGCATTAATCATGGTAGACTTGCCTACATTTGGTCGACCTACAACGGCTACGAAGCCGGATTTAAAATATTCTGCTTTATTCATTATATGGTTGATCCTCTCGTACATACCCTAAATTGGAAAGCACAAATTCTTCTTCAGTGCGCATTTCCTTTTTATCTTCATCGGTCATATGGTCATAGCCTAAGATATGCAAACAACTATGTGTTGTTAAATAGGCTAATTCTCGTTCAAAACTATGTCCGTATTCTATGGCTTGTTCATGAGCTCGTTCTAAGGAAAGTATCATATCTCCTAATAAATGATGTTCCTCTTCACTACCTTCGTAATCGTCCCCTTCATTAAGGGCAAAGGACAATACATCTGTTGGTCTATCAATACCACGATATTCCTTATTTAGTTCATGAATTTTCTTATTATCACATAGTAGAATGCTTAACTCATCATCCTCGAGTCCATACACGCGGCTCACTTCATCACAAACCTTTTGTATAACCTCTTCAATCTTAGCATCTTGGGCTATACCATCATCATAACTAATTTGTATATGCATAATTCTTATTCTTCCTTTGAAAGCCTTTGATGGTACGCATCATAGGCTTTAACGATGCGACCTACCAAATCATGACGCACCACATCTTGATCTGTAAAATACACCATATGAATGCCCGGCACGCGTTTTAATACCTTTTCAGCTTCATATAACCCAGATGTCACACGCGGAGGCAAATCAATTTGTGTTTTATCACCATTGACAACCATTTTAGAGTTATTACCTAAACGGGTTAAGAACATCTTCATTTGCTCTGCCGTCGTATTCTGTGCTTCATCCAAAATAACAAACGCATTTTCTAAGGTACGCCCACGCATGTACGCCAGTGGTGCTACCTCGATTGTGCCCCGTTCCATAAAGCGTTGTACTTGCTCAATACCAAACATTTCGTGCAACGCATCATACAGTGGACGCAAATATGGATCCACCTTATCTTGTAATTCGCCGGGTAAGAAACCTAATCGTTCACCAGCCTCTACGGCAGGGCGCGTCAAAATAATCTTATCTACATTACGATTCTTTAAGTAAAATGCTGCCAATGCAACAGACAAAAAGGTTTTACCTGTACCAGCAGGACCGATACCAAAAGTAATCGTATTCTTTCGAATACTATCTACATACTGCTTTTGACCTTCCGTCTTTGGCGTAATGCTTTTACCACGCATAGTTACGGACAATGTGTCCTCAAACATGGAGTGAAGGGCATCCCCTTTACCATTCATGACCATCTTAGCCGCAATGCGCACTTGAGATTCGGTGATGGTACTCCCTTCTTTATAGAGGAATACAAGTTCCTCTAACGTCCGATATAGTGCCTCTATGTGAAGCTCGTCTCCTTTTATAACAACCGTATCGCCGCGAGATACGATATCCACAGGAATGACTTCATTCATCATTTGTAAATATCTATTGTGCTGACCTAGTATAGATTGTGCTAAGTCATAGGTAGGAAAGGTAAATACCCGTTCGCTCATGCTTGTCCCCCATCTATAAATTTACGTACTGCTTTACCATTTAAATAATCACATAAATCGCCTTGATGTGCATCTAGCTCATCCATCATATCGTCGATTAAATCCTGTACACGCCACCATCCCATAGACCAATTAGTAAATAATGTATTATCCTCTGGCGCACGTCCCACTAATCGTTGCAACACAATATCTGGATGAAGATGGCGCAAAAACTGAACAACGCGCTCCGCATATTCCTCAGCACTAATTAAGGTGATTTGACCCTCTTCATACCATTTAGCCATCAATGTATTTTTTACAATATATAAAGCATGTAACTTTACTTGGTCAATACAAAGGGATGATAAAATTTTGGCCCCTTCAACGGTATCCTCCATCGTATCCCACGGTAAATTTACAATCATATGTGTAGTCACATTAAATCCATAACGCTTAATGCGTAAAACCGCATCGATAAATTGTGCTAAATCATGGCCTCGATTAATCTTCTCAAGTGTATGATAATTAACGGTTTGCAATCCTAATTCAATGTAGATATCCTTATGAAATCGTTGTTGTATGTCCTGTAATACATCTAAATACTCATTAGAAATACAATCAGGTCTCGTAGCGATTGCAATCCCTACGGCTTCATCAATACAACCTTGTTCCATATAGGATTTAAAATCCTCAAGAGGTAAATAGGTATTACTAAAGTTTTGATAATAAGGTATAAATTTTTTAGCCTTATATTTAGGTCCGATGTGTGCAATATTTTCTTCTAATTGCATGCGTACCGTCATCCATGCAGGTCTATTTTCATAACCAGCACCGATTTCCCCACAGAATGTACATCCTCCAACACCAGCTGATCCATCTCGATTAGGACAGGTTAAAGGTAATGCAACAGGTAATTTATATACCTTTTCACCATATGTTTCTTTATAAAATTTTGACACCATCCGGTACCGTTTCGGTCTCGTTGTATCTGACATAACACTCCTCTATATCATTGTATGTTTTCAGGGCGAATGAATGGGGTCACCTCTTTATTCACATCTATAATCACTGTGAAAGCCCCATCTGGTATATGTTGAACGCCCAAATACTCTGCTGTTTCACGGCTCATGGTCATTTCTACATATTGTTGACGAATTTTACGCCATTCTTTAAAAGTATAATTTGGAATATATGTAGAAGCTAGTTCTTCATTACGCCAGAATGCTTCGCCTACTTGCAGCAATTCCTTCGTTTGTTTTGGCAATCCTACTGCTTCACTGCGCACCTTACCGCGATAGCTTACCAATGTATCGTATTGCAATAACTCTGCAGCTATCGTATCACCTTTTGCAAGGAAGAAACTATATAAGAATTCAATTTGGTCTATATCCTTAAGATTAACCTTATGATTACCTTCCTTAAGCCATGCACGTGTCATATCACAAAAATAGGTAAATGCATCCGTTTCACCGTGAATCAATTGTTGTCCAATATAGCCAAATGTTGTTCTAAATCGTTCACTATTATAAAAACGCTCAAATACATCTTCAACATATTTCAAGAAACGTACATCATAATAAGGTAGTACATGCGTGCTTAGAACCTCATATGGAGCTAATGGATCTGCTACATACTTGTATTCACGCATCCGTCGTACACCAGATCCTTTTAGCAATTTTAAGAATCCAATTTGTAATGCATGAGGTTGTAAGCTAAATAAATCGTTAAAAGATTGTCCAAATCGATTAAAATCCTCGTGAGGCAATCCTACGATAAGATCCATGTGAACATGCGTACGTCCTGCTTGAATAATAGGACGTATAGATTTTTGGATATATGGCCAATCATTATAGCGATTGATAGCATCTAATGTTTTCTTATGCGTACTTTGTACACCTACCTCGATTTGAATGCGTCCAGGCGGCGTTTCACAAAGAATGTTGGTTTCCCACTCCGTCATAAGCTCTGGTTCCATTTCTAAGTGGAAATTCATATCTGTATCGCTATCTCTCATGAACTCCATAAGTGGTCTATGATGATGAGGCGCACAGTTAAATGTACGGTCTACAAATTTTACTTGCTTCACACCATGATCAATAAACCATTGTAATTCTTTTAATGTCCGCTCTTGAGGAAAGAATCGCACCGTATTTTTATTGCCCGATAAACAGTATTGACAAGAAAAAGGGCAACCACGAGAAGATTCATAATAAATAATCTTATGCTCTAAATCGTCCATATCTTCTTCTGTATATGGAAATGGTATAGACGATAAATCACGAACCTCTACGGCCTCTGCCGAGCCTAAAATACTACCATTCCTACGTCCCCTCACACCGGGAATCACAGGGTCTAACCCATCATTACCAAGTTGTAATGCGGTTACAAGGGCATGGAATGCTTCCTCGCCTTCACCTTGTACAATATAATCTATATTTGGACATCGTTCTAATAGTTCATCGGCTGTGAAAGAAACCTCTGGTCCGCCCAATACGATTTTAATATCTGGTCGTACGGCTTTTACCATATCCACCACATGCAACGTCATTTCAATATTCCAAATGTAGCAGGCAAAGCCTAGAACATCGATATCATGCTCTGTAATATCACTGAGAATATGCAAAACAGGCATATTAATAGTATATTCCACTATATCGTATGCCTGTCCATGGGCTTCACCATAAGCCTTAAGATACCTCAAGGCTAGTGAAGAATGTATAAATTTTGAGTTTAATGTTGATAGAACTACGTTCATAGTACCCCTTTAGCATCATCGAATGGACTTGCCACCGTCTTGTCATAATAGATATATTATACCATTAAAACAAGCCTAAGATAAAGGAGATAATGGCCCCTATTAGGATGACCACGCCAACGATGGACAAGATGATGCCACCAAAGAATACGATAGCTGCTAAAATTGCGGCTAATACAATAATCATAATGATACGGCTTAGCCAACTAAAACCGCCAAAATGATATACCTTCACACGAGGGCCATAGTCTTGAAATTGCTCATACCCACTTTGCTCTTCTTCTTTTTGGGTAGGTGTAAATTCAACATGTACAGTATCCCCTGCTTCATCAATGGTAACTCCATCAAAATCGCGGCGCTCTGTATCGCTTAAGACACGTGTCTTAGTTTCTTGTTCCTTATTTTCATTCATTGTATTTTGAGAATTCATGATATATTCCTTATCACAAAACAATTAATCAATTTTATACAATTTATTATACCATAATACTTATGGAAACAAAATATCCCCTACGGTGAATATGCCGCAGAGGATATTTTAATTATGTAATCTTAGAATGAATACGTCCCAATAGTCTTAGTTATTTAAGAATTTTTGTAATAATTGGTTAACCATACCAGGATTAGCACGGCCTTTGGATTCTTTCATAACTTGACCTACCAAGAAACCGATAGCCTTGCCATTACCGCCCTTAAAGTCAGCCACTGGTTGTGGGTTATTAGCGATAACTTCTTTTACGATTTCTTCAATAGCGCCAGTATCAGTAATTTGAACAAGACCTTCTTCTTTTACGATAGTATCAGCATCCTTGCCGGATTCCCACATGGATACGATAACTTTTTTCGCAATTTTACCAGAAATGGTGCCTTTTTCGATAAGAGCAATCATACCAGCCAAGTTTTCAGGGCTTACCTTAGATTCACCAAATGTTAAGCCACTTTCATTGATCATCTTAGACAAGTCACCAAGCATCCAGTTAGCCACAGTCTTAGGATCTGCGCCAGCTTTCACCGCTGCATCTAAATAATCAGCCGTCTTACGAGCCATGGTGAGGATGGTTGCATCTTCACGAAACAAACCATATTCGGATACAAAGCGCGCAATTTTTGCGTCTTGTAATTCAGGTAAGGAGCGACGTACTTCTTCGATTTTTTCGTCCGTAATTACGATTGGTACCAAATCTGGTTCTGGGAAGTAACGGTAATCGTTTTCTTCGTCCTTCTTACGCATGCCAAGAGTGATGCCTTGTGCATCGTCCCATGTACGTGTTTCTTGGTCTACTTTGCCACCTGCTTCGATAAGCTTAGCTTGACGTAACGCTTCATACTCAACAACCTTTTGAATAGCTGTTAAGGAGTTAACGTTTTTAGTTTCTGTACGTGTACCAAATTCTTTGGAGCCACGAAGGCGTACGGATACGTTGCAGTCACCACGCAAGGAACCTTCTTCCATACGACCATCAGATACTTCTAAATATTGCAAAATGGAACGCAATTTTTCAACGTATGCTCTCGCTTCTGCACCGGATCGAATATCTGGTTCAGATACGATCTCAAGAAGAGGTACGCCTGTACGGTTATAGTCAACATTAGAAGAATTAGAATCGGAAATCGTATTACCGCTATGAACCAATTTGCCAGCGTCTTCTTCCATGTGAATACGTGTGATACCGATGCGTTTTGTTTCACCATTTACTTCAATGTCTAAGTGACCATTCAAGCAGATTGGCAAATCGTATTGAGATGTTTGATAGTTTTTAGGTAAATCAGGATAGTAGTAGTTTTTACGGTCAAATTTGTTGAATTTAAGAATTTCACAATTCAATGCTAAACCTACTTTGATGGCAAATTCTACTACTTGTTTATTTAACACAGGCATAGCACCAGGTAAGCCGAGACATACTGGGCATACATGTGTATTTTGATCACCGCCGAATTCAGTGGTACAACCACAGAAGATTTTAGACTTAGTCTTAAGCTCTGTATGAACCTCTAAACCAACGACTGTTTCGTATTTACTACTCATAAAGAAACCTCCCCAGTTGGTGCTACTAATTGACAATCTGGACGTGCTTGTTCGAATGTGAAAGCGGCACGTAACAATGTTTCTTCGCCCATTGCAGGACCTAATAATTGCAAGCCGATTGGCAAGTTATCGCTACTCATGCCCGCAGGAATGCTAATACCAGGAATACCTGCTAAGTTAGCTGGAACTGTACAAATATCTTCTAAATACATAGCTAATGGGTCATTAATTTTTTCACCAAACTTATACGCTGTGTTAGGAGCTGTTGGAGCCAATAACAAATCAACCTTGGAGAAGGCTTCATCAAATTCATTTTTGATAACGCGACGTACTTTAAGAGCTTTCAAATAGTACGCATCGTAATAACCTGCACTCAATACATAAGTACCGAGCAAGATACGTCGTTGTACTTCTGGACCAAATCCTTCTGTACGAGTTTTAGTAGACATTTCTACCAAATTATCTGCAGGCACGCGCAAACCATAGCTTACCCCATCATAACGAGCCAAGTTAGAACTTGCTTCTGCCAATGCGATAATATAATACGCAGACAAAGCGTATTTTGTGCTAGGCAAAGAAACCTCAACGATTTCAGCACCTAATTTTTTATATGTTTCGATAGCTTCATCAATAGCCTTGCGCACTTCTGCATTAAGACCGTCACCAAAGAATTCTTTTGGTACACCGATTTTTAAATTCTTAACATCATTTAGTAGCGCTTTTGTATAATCTACACGTTCGCCCGGAATGGATGTGGAATCATTAGGATCATGACCAGCAATGGCATTTAATACCAATGCAGCATCAGTTACGTCCCGTGTAACAGGTCCAATTTGATCCAAGGAGGATGCAAAGGCAATCAAACCATAACGTGATACATTACCATAGGTAGGCTTCATACCTACTACACCACAGAAGGATGCTGGTTGGCGGATAGAACCACCTGTATCGGAGCCCAATGCCCAGATAGCAGAACCACTGGATACTGCAGCTGCACTACCACCGGAAGAACCGCCTGGTACGCATTCCAAATTCCATGGATTAGCTGTTTTAGCTAATGCGGAATTTTCTGTAGAACCGCCCATGGCGAATTCATCCATGTTAAGTTTACCTAAGCTAACCAAGTGATTAGCATGTAATCGATCAATAACGGATGCATTATATGGAGGAATGAAATGTTCCAACATTTTAGATGCACATGTAGCAGGTTGATCTTTGATACAAATATTATCTTTAATAGCGCCAGGAATACCTGCTAATGGGGAAATAGCTTCACCCTTTGCAATAGCTTCATCAACAGCTTTCGCAGATTGTAATGCTAATTCGTGGGAATCAGATAAATACGCATGTACCTCTGGTTCCACTTTTGCTTTGTGACTAATCACTACATTTGTTAATTCTACAGCACTGATTTCTTTGTTCACTAATTTAGTGTGTAATTCATGAATTGTTGCCACAGTGAAACCTCCTATTCTTGTACAACGCGCGGTACCTTAAAGTATCCGTCTTCTTCTTCAGGTGCATTAGACAATGCCAAGTCATGATCTAAAGAAGGTTTAGTTTCATCTTCTCTAAATACATTATGCAAAGGAACAGCATGAGCCATTACTTCTACATCATCTAATTCTAATTCATTTAATTCCGCTACATACGTCAAGATATCGGATAACTCCTTCTCAACGCTAGCCATTTTATCTTCTTTTACTTCTAATCGGGACAGTAAAGCGATTTTTTTAATTTCCTCTTGGCTGATTTTCATCGGTCCACATCCTTTCATATCTTTTAATTATAAAGCATATGACATATATTTTCAAAATAAAGGATTAGTTTTCACCTAAATCTTTAAGTAATTCTATAAATTCGTCTTCATTAATAACGCGAATACCGAGTTCGTTCGCCTTTGTCAATTTGCTACCACTATCTTCACCAGCAACAACAAGTGTTGTTTTCTTAGATACGGACCCGGTCACCTTAGCGCCGTGTTTTTCTAATAGTTTACCAGCTTCGCTACGACCCATGACCTCCAGTTTACCAGTAAGAACAACGATCTCACCTTCCATTTCATTACCAGCGGCTTCTTGCACATCTACGTCCATTTTTAAACCGGCTTCGATTAAGCCATTGATGATTTTAATATGTTGAGGGTCCTCTCGATATTCGATAATACTATCTGCCATGGTAGGCCCAATTTCTTCCACCGCCACTAATTCGTCTTTACTAATCGTTAAAAATCTATCCATAGACTTCACAACATTAGCAATTGTACCAGCCGCTTTAGAACCAATAAGGCGAATGCCAAGGCCAAATAGTACGCGGTCTAATCCACGAGATTTAGAATCTGCAATAGCTTTCACAAGATTATCTGCCGATTTTTTACCCATACGGTCCATACCCATGATGGATTCCGTAGTCAAATGATATAAATCAACTACATTGGTAATCAATTTTTCATTAATTAAATTTTCCACAATACTTGGGCCAAGTCCATCAATATTCATCGCATCGCGAGATGCAAAGTGAATGATTTGTTCCTTTTCAATAGCAGGACAATGTTTATTGGTACAACGAATGGCAGCTTCACCTTCGCGGCGTACTGCCGGACTTTCACAAACAGGACAACGATTGGGAATTGTAAAAGGAGCCTCACTGCCCGTACGTTTTTCAGGCAATACACGAATGACTTCTGGAATGATTTCAGCCGCCTTGTGAATAAGTACATGGTCACCAATACGAATATCTTTTTCAGTGATGAAATCTTGATTATGTAATGTAACACGACTCACATTAGTGCCGGATACAAATACTGGTTCTAATTCTCCAGTTGGCGTCAATACACCAGTACGTCCTACATTAATGGTTATATCTTTGATAATTGTTTCTACCTCTTCAGGAGGATATTTATAGGCGGTAGCCCACTTAGGATCTTTAGCCGTTGAACCTAATACTTCTTGATCGTCAAAGTCATTAACCTTAATAACCATACCATCTGTATCGTATGGCAATTCATGACGTTTTTCTCCCCAATAATCAATAGACTCTATCACTTCGTCTACGGTCTTACATACGCGATAATGTGGATTCACAGAGAAATGAAAATTCTCCAATGTATGTAACAATTCCTCTTGTGTATGGATATTAGCTCCGCTTTCAGAACCAATGGCATAAGCAAAAAATGCAAGATTTCGACTTGCTGTAATAGCAGGGTCCTGTTGGCGCAAGGAACCTGCCGCTGCATTACGAGGATTGACAAAGGTCGGCAATCCTTCTTCATCGCGTTCTTCATTAATACGTTTAAATTCACTATGCGGCATATACGCTTCACCACGAATTTCGATAAACTCAGGCGCATTTTCTAGGTATAAAGGAATGGATTTGATAGTACGTACATTGGCTGTTACATCTTCCCCTACCTTGCCATCACCGCGTGTGACGGCACGGACAAAGATACCATTTTCATAGTGCAAATTAACAGCTAATCCGTCAATTTTCAACTCCACCACATAAGCCTTTGTTTGATGTCCCAATTCCTTCGTTACCCGTTGGTCAAAAGCACGCACTTCATCCGCACTAAACACATTGGATAAGCTGAGCATAGGTCTACCATGGACTACTTTTTCAAAGGGACCATCCGCCTTGATGCCAACCCGCTGTGTCGGAGACGATGGCACAATATATTCAGGATGTGCCGTTTCTAAATCAACGAGCTCACGATATTTTTGATCATATTCAAAATCGCTCATCGTTGGCGCATCTTTTACATAATATAAATACTGAGCATGAGTCAATTCTTTTTGTAATTGTTCTATTCTATCTTTAGGATTCATAATTATCCTCTATATCATACAGTGATTGTTCTAACCTTTTTTAACAGGTGCAAACTTAGCCATAACTACACGAACACCTTGTGTAGGGAATTCAATGGTCAACTTCATGCCAGCCCCTTCACCGGAAACATTGACGACCTTACCATTCCCCCATTTGCTGTGAATCGCAGTATCCCCAACCTTCCAATCAGCGATAACTTCATTGCGAATAATTGGTTTTGTTACAGGACGACTAGCTACAGACATATGTCTCGGTACTGTAGGTTTGATATCATCAGGAATTCTTCGTTTTGCACGTAAACTATCGACGAGTTCCGCTGGAATTTCATCGATGAAACGAGACGGTAAATAACTGCTAGTACGACCGAATACGGTACGGGTTGTAGCATTAGAAATATATAATTCCTTCTCAGCACGCGTAATCCCTACGTATGCGAGGCGTCTTTCTTCTTCGATTTCCTCTGGATTCATCAAGGTACGGCTATGTGGGAATAAGCCCTCTTCTAAGCCACCAAGGAATACGATAGGGAATTCAAGACCTTTAGCAGCATGTAATGTCATCAAGGTAACCTTAGATTCTTCTTGTTCAAAGGAATCCACATCGTTTACTAATGCTACTTGTTCCAAGAAGTCTTCAACAGTACCTGTTGGATTTGTATCTTGGAAATCCTTCGCCACGGATAATAATTCACCTATATTTTCGGCTCGTGCTTGATCTTGTGGGTCCGTACTTTCCTCGAGTTGAGCCAAGTAGCCAGTTCGATCAAGAATAGCCTCCAAAATATCAAGAACGGATTTATCATCCATTTCTGCAACAAGGGTAAAAATTAAAATGCCAAATTCTTCAAGTTTCTCTTTCGTTTTTCCTTTAATGGTATCGACCAAGTGCAATTGTGTTAAGGTCATAAATAAGGAAGTACCATTTTCACGCGCATAGTCTTGTAACTTAGAAACAGTAGTAGCACCTATACTACGCTTTGGTACATTGATAATACGCAACAAACTTAAATCATCGAACGGATTATATAATACGCGCAAATAGGCGAGCACATCCTTAATTTCTTTTCTATCGTAGAACTTAGTACCACCTACCATTGTGTATGGCAAAGCACGTTTGATTAACGCTTCTTCTAACACACGAGATTGTGCATTGGTACGATATAGGATGGCCATGTCACCATACGGTACGCCGTGAATATCGTGTTTTTTGACTATTGTATCGCCTATGAAAGCAGCCTCTTCGTGTTCCGATTGAGCCGTAAAATGTTGAATTTTAGCTCCTTCTACCTTATCGGTCCAAAGATTCTTTTCTGGACGGCCTTCATTATTATCGATAACCGCATTGGCCGCATCCAAAATAATTTTTGTAGAACGATAGTTTTGCTCTAATTTAATGGATGTACAATTCGGATAATCCTTTTCAAAATCGAGGATATTTTGAATATCCGCACCTCGCCATGCGTAAATACTTTGGTCGGCATCACCTACGACGGCAATATTCTTCCAATGAGAAGATAACAAATACGCCAATAAATATTGAGCGTGGTTCGTATCTTGATATTCGTCAATCATAACATATCTAAAACGTTTACTGTATTTTTCCAACACAGCAGCGTTAGATTGTAATAATTTAACCGCTACGAGTAGTAGATCATCGAAATCTAAAGCATTGTTTTTACGTAACTCCCGTTCGTAGTACTCATATACATCAGCTACCTTTTGTTGGTAAAAGTCTCGTGCTTGTTTTCTATAATCGGAAGCAAATAGTAACTTATTTTTTGCATCAGAAATAGCACTAATCATTGCACCTACTGGATAGTATTTATCATCTAAATTAAGAGCCTTTAACGCGGCTTTTATAACCACTTGAGAGTCAGATGTATCATAAATTGTAAAATTACTGTTATAACCTAAAAAATTATCTAATTCAAAGCGTAAAAATTTAGCACAAAAGCTGTGGAATGTACTTAGCCAAATTCGATTAGCTACATCGCCTACAAGGCCTTCTACACGGCTTTTCATTTCCTTAGCCGCCTTATTGGTAAATGTGATGGCTAAGATTTCATAAGGATTTACACCTTGAGCTAGTAAATATGCTATACGTACAGTTAATACCTTTGTTTTCCCTGATCCTGCACCTGCTAAAATCAATAGTGGGCCTTCGGTATGTTGTACGGCTTGTTGTTGCTCCCGATTCAAGCCATCTAACAATGATTGCATGGTATCTCCTTATCTATAACATAAAATGAGTAATTATAAATGACCATCACATATAATAAAAACGTTGCAAGAGCAACGTTTTTATTACCATGATATATCGATATCCTTTATTATTTCATAGCTCCTAAAATTGGAGGTACAATTTGTTTCTTACGAGACATTGTATTTGGTAAGAATACAGCATTGTCTTTTACATCTTTACCAAATGCATTAACAACAACGGATTCTACGTCGCCGCTATAGATCAGTGTTGTGCTTTCATCAAGAATATTGGTAACCATAATATAGGATGCAGCATAGCCGTTAGCAGTACGTAGAGATTCTAGTGCAGCTACTAATTCAGCTTGTTTAGCCAACACATCAGTTGTATCCATAACGGAAATTTGACCGATAGAAATCGTTTGACCTGCTTCAGAGAATTCCTTCATATCTGTACGCACAATTCTATCATTTGTTAAATCAGAAATATCTGCACCAGCTTTCAACATGTCTAAACCATAGGATTCGATATCTACACCAGCGATGGCAGCAAGTTTATGAGCCATTTCCTTGTCTGTTTCTGTACATGTTGGAGAGCGGAACAATACAGTGTCAGAAATAATAGCAGACAACATTAAACCAGCAATATTCTTAGGGATTTCTTGATTATTTTCAATGTAAAGTTTAGTCAAAATTGTATTTGTGCAACCTACTGGTTCCATGCGAATGAATACAGGGCCATCCGTTTCGAAATCACCAATGCGGTGATGATCGATAACGCCACACATATTCATGGATTTATAACCGTCGATGATTTGCTTAGATTCATTGTGGTCAGTTAAGTATAAATCACCACTATTAGGAGCAAACTCTTCCCAATTTGTAACGATTTGTGGGTGTTCGAAACCAAAATGTTCCAACGCGTATTTAGTTTCCTTATTCGCATCACCAGCACATACAGGTGTAGCAGGGGTACCCATTTGTGTTAACAAATTAGCATAAGAAATTGCAGAACAAATAGAATCAGTATCAGGGCTTTTATGACCAGCCACAAATGTTTTTACGTCACTCATGTTTATACCTCTTTTATATAAATATTTCACAATATCGCCCATGCGATAATTAAATCGTTTTAACTAGAATATTATACCATAAAACAGTCAAAAAAACACGCCTATAAGCTATGTTATAAGCGTGTTTTATTTGTGTTATGAAATTTGGAATTAGTGATTCTTTTTACGTTTCGTAAAGAATCCAGGGCCAATCTTTTCAATGATAATGAAAAGCATTGGAATGATAAAGATACCAAAGAATGTAGCGGTTGTCATACCTGCTACTACTGTGATCCCCATCGATGTACGAGCACCAGAACCTGCACCAGTAGAAATTGCCAATGGCAATACGCCAAAGATGAATGCAAAGGAAGTCATCAAGATTGGACGTAAACGAATCTTAGCCGCTTCGATAGCCGCATCGACGATATCCATACCTCGTTCATCAACACGAATCTTCGCATATTCGATGATCAGAATGGCATTCTTCGCGGCCAAGCCTACCAATGTCAACAAACCAATTTGCATGTAAATATCATTTGCTAATTGGAATCGACCGGTAAAGTTCAACAAGAATGGAACTAAAGCAGCACCAATCATACCAGATGGTACAGAGAATAGTACAGCAAATGGAACCTTCCAAGACTCATACAAGGCAGCAAGAATTAAGAATACAAATGTTAAACCAAGACCTAGAATTAATAATGTTTGAGAACCAGCTTTTAACTCTTCACGAGTTTGACCGCCCCAATCATACGTATAACCTTGTGGCAATGTTTTAGCAGCTGCATCTTTTAACGCTGCAATAGCATCACCAGATGAGTAACCACGAGCTTGCGATCCGCCAATTTGTACAGCCATGGCATTATCAAAACGTGTAATAGAAGATGGCGTACCTGTCTTTTCTTTTGTAATATAATTAGCAATAGAAACCATTTGTCCTTTGCTATTACGAACAGCTAGCATATTCAAATTATCTGCATTTTGACGGAATGCATCCTCGGCTTGAACAATAACCTTGTAATTCTTACCATACGATGTGTAATCATTGACTTGAATACTACCGTAGAAGCCTTGCAATGCTGTGAATATATCAGGTAAAGATACACCATCTTGAGCTGCTTTTTCACGATTAATTTGGAATTGTAAAGAAGGCGTAGCCGTATCAAATGTTGTATACATGGTTTGAATAGCTGGATTAGTGCGTGCTTCTGCAATAAACGCTTGTGCACGTTCAGACATAACTTCTGGGCTATCCCCTGCCTTATTAATAATATACATTTGGAAGCCACCAGTATTACCAAGGCCAGGAATGGATGGCGGATTCAACGCTACTACACTTGCTTCCGGAATATTTTTGGCTGCAAAACCAAATACGGCGCGAACCATAGCATTTACGGATTGATCAGAAGATTTACGTTCATCCCAATCTTTTAATACAGCAAACGAAGCACCGGCACTGGATTTTTGACCGCCACCTAAAAGATCAAGACCAGAAACAGTAAATACTTGTTCAACATTATCTTTAATGCCCGGAGTACCTTCTAAGAAGTCTTTGATTTTATCTAATGTTTCTACAGTACGTGCAGACGTTGCACCTGGCGGTTCATTTACGGCAATTAAGAAATATCCGCTATCCTCAGCCGGTACGAAACTCGTTGGCAAGAAATGGAATACGATGCCTGTACCAGCAGCAAAGACCAGTAACGCTATTACAGTTAAGCTCAAACGATGACTCAAACGAGCTAATACTTTACCATACCAATCACTAAAACGTTCAAGACCACGATTGAATTTATTAAGTTGACGATGAAGGAAATCTTCTCGTTCTTTTTGCGCATGCGGCTTCAACATCGTCGCACAAAGTGCAGGTGTTAATACTAATGCCACAATAGCAGAAATAACTACAGATACAGCAATTGTCAAAGCAAATTGCTTATACAATATACCCGTCATCCCCCCCATAAACGCAACTGGTACGAATACGGCCGATAATACGAAGGCGATGCCCACAACTGGGCCTTGCACATTTTTCATGGCCGCAATGGCAGCTTCTTTTGGAGATAAGCCATTATATTTTAATTCATATTCAACGGCCTCTACTACTACGATAGCATCATCGACAACAAGACCGATGGCCAGTACCATGGCAAATAGAGTTAATGTGTTGATAGAGAAATCCAACAATACAAATGCACCGAATGTACCAAGTAAAGATACAGGTACTGCAATCATAGGTATCAATGTAGAACGCCAAGATTGCAAGAATACATATACGACGATGAGTACGAGCAATAATGCTTCAAAGAATGTGTGTTCCACTTCATTAATAGAAGCACGTACGAATTTTGTATTATCTACGACTTCATGATATTCCAAATCTTGTGGGAATGATTTGGATTGTTCTGCTAAGATTTTTTGAACATTAGCAATCGTTTCTAATGCATTCGCATCATTTTGTAAGGAAACGGCAAAACCTGCAGTTGGACGATGTTCAACAAATAGAACTTCACCAGATTTTGCATTTTTATCACGATATGAAGCTTTAGGAGTAAAATCATAACCCTTAGCCCCTACATCAATACGAGCAATATCCTTTAAATGTAATACGGTGCCATTGGAATTTTTAACAACTATATTACCAAATTGTTGTTCTGTTACAAGCCGACCATCAATTTTAATTGGATATTGGAATGCTTGCTCCCCATTTGTAGGATTCTTACCAACAGTACCAGCCGCTGCTTGAACGTTTTGGCTCTTAATAGCGGCTGTTACTTCTGAGAGAGTAACACCCAATTTTTGCATCTTACTAGGATCTAGCCAAATGCGCATTGCATAATCAGAACCGAATTCCTGAACGGAACCTACACCCTTTACGCCCTTAATGGCATCCATCAAATAGTTTGTACCATAGTTTTTAAGGAATGTACTATCAAATGTACCATTTGGAGAATTCAAGGAGAAAATATACGCCATATCTCCAGAGGACTTCGTTGTGGTTACCCCCACTTGTTGAACCTCTGTTGGCAATTGAGCTAGCGCTGCTTGTACACGGTTTTGTGTATTAACCGTATCCATATCAGCATCGCTACCTTGATTAAATTGGAGTGACAAAGAATACGTACCATTACTGGAACTTGTAGACGTCATATAGTCTAAATCTTGCACCCCTACAATTTGTGTTTCAATAACACTAGCTACCGTATCATTTACAACTTGCGCTGTAGCACCTGTATAGGCGGTACTAACTTGTACCGATGGCGGAGAGATTTGTGGATATCGAGCTATCGGAAGGTTAACCATTGAAATAAGGCCAGCCAATGTAATCATGATGGCAATAACAATGGCAAAGATAGGTCGATTAATAAAGAATTTCGACACGTCTTACCTCCTATTGTTTAGCTGTTTCAATTTGTGTTTTAGACAATTCAGTGGCTTGTACCTTTGCACCATTTTTAACCTTAGTTAAACCATCTACAACGATTTCGTCGCCATTTACAAGGCCAGATTTAACGATTGTGAAAGCCCCTGTAGTTCCACCAAGTTCCACAGCTTTTTGCGATACTGTTCCATCTTGACCGATGACATAGACAAAGTTTTTATCCATAATTTGTAAAATAGCTTTTGTAGGTACCAAAATGGCATCTGTTAATTTTTCACCAGGAGAAATAACGGTAGCAAACATATTAGGTAACAATAAATGATCAGGGTTAGGGAATGAAGCTTTCAAAATGAGCTTGCCTGTGGAAGGATCTAATGTTCTTGCCGCTTGAACAACAGAACCTACTTGATTATATTCCTTGCCATCAGCTAAGCGTAATTTCAAATTAAGACCGCTGTTTTCATCACCAGAACGAGTAGCCATAAATTCAAGATACTCTTGTTCAGTCATACTAAATTCAACGAAAATAGGATCTACAGAATCGATGGTTACCAATGTTGTGGATCCTGCATTAACAAATGTGCCTATATCGACAGCATCCATACTCAATGTACCTGAATATGGTGCATAAATGATAGTATCACCCAAGTTATCTTGAGCAATCTTCAATGCTGCTTGTTGCGCTTCTACAGCAGCTTTAGCTTGTTCTGCAGCAGAACGTTGAGTATCTACGCGTTGGCGTGCAATAGCATCTTGACTTGCCAATGTTTCATAACGACCTAAATCAGTTTCTGCATTTTGATAATCTGCATTGGCTCTTGCTACATTAGCTTCCGCTGTTGCTACATTGGATTCATACTGGCGAGAATCGATACGATACAAAGGTTGACCAGCTACTACTTGGTCTCCACCCTTAACATACTTTTCAACCACATATCCAGTAACACGAGCATGTACAGCCACAGAATTTTCTGCTTTAATCGTACCAGTATACGTTTGATCAACTTGTGCGTTTTGCGATACGATTTTATACGAATTTACCGCCACATCAGCTGATTTCTGTTGTTGACTACCACAGCCTGCCACCAGTAATGCGGATACTGCCAATACTGCTAACATGCGTGAATAATGAGACTTCATTACATGTTCTCCTTTACACGAAACTAATCATCTATGTGTCATAATTACATAAATATCTTTATATATTTTACAGGATTCTATAGACAAAGTCAATTTTTTCGATATCCCTCTACCTTTATAAAACATAGATAAAATCTGATTAAACCCACATATATTGTATAAAATAAAAATGTTAAAAACTATTGACATTTTATGTTCAATATGAACTTAAATAGTTTTAGAATTATAAAACTATTTATTACTAGTTTACTTTTTTTCAGTTAATACCGTATAACCATGATCCTCAACTAAGATTGCTTCATTATTGTTTATCGGCACTAATGGTATCTTATCTTGATAAGCATCTAATGTTTTCTGAGCAGTCTCTTCAAATGGATACTCTCCTAAATGAGGCACAACATAATGATTAAATACATTTACACCCATATAATCATCTAATTCAGATGCTATACTTTTATCATCCATTATCTGATTATATTCAATATTTTCAGACATAATAATTGCGCCAGCAGATTCACCAATATAAAATAAGC
>ERZ773049.222-NODE-222-length-35912-cov-22.933458_pt1 | contig 35912 bp, 49 predicted proteins | sample MGYA00580633_ERZ773049 | MGnify/ENA primary metagenome ERZ773049 (study PRJEB29015, sample SAMEA2737991) | human oral metagenome | biome: human oral; feature: human-associated habitat; material: dental | place: China | collected 2066 ...
AGGTCTAGAAAAAATAGAATTTTAAGGAGAAAACGATGTCAATCATTACTACTATTTTAGCAACCCTTGTTGCCCTCGAACATTTTTATATCTTTTATTTGGAGAGTATGGCAACCCAATCAGATGCAACCAGCCGAGTCTTTAATATGGACAAGGAAGAGTTGACTAGACCCTCTGTCACCTCACTGTTTAAAAACCAAGGGATTTATAATGCTTTGCTGGGTGTGTTTCTCTTGTACGGGATTTATTTCTCACAAAGTTTGGAAATTGTGACCATCTTTGTTTTATTTGTGCTTGGTGCAGCGACCTACGGTTCTCTGACAGTAGACAAGAAGATTATTCTGAAGCAAGGTGGGCCTGCTATTTTGACTCTGCTGAGTATGTTACTTTTGAAATAAGAAAACCAGCGTTTTGAACGACGCTGGTTTTTGTATTCTCTTATCCATTTCGACGTTTACGAGCTAGTAGGGCTCTGTAAAAGAAGATGTGATTGTTTTGGATATAGGGAAGGATTGAGAAACTAGCAATCCCAAAGGTGATCCAGTTGAGGAAGTACCAAGGGAGTAGTTGTAGGTCGAGGACAAAGCGCTGGAACTTGTATCCTTTCATCAAGAAACGGCTGGTTTTCAGGATTTGACTTGGTTTAGCCTGTCCTAAATCCAGAGTATCGCAGAGGAGGAATTCTACCTGCGAGTAGGCATAATGTTGCGGTACGTAGAGGATGTTCCCCACAATCATCAAGATGAGACTCGCGAAAAAGTAGAGCCCAAAGGTCATAAGGAACTGCTCTGTTTCAACCGACGAGAGATCTAGTTTTGGAAATTCAGGATGTAGGGCAACAAATCTTCGAGCCAAGAGATTGCTATAAAAAAGAAAATAAACCCCTACTAAGTTTGGAATGCTCCATAAAAAGAGGTAGAAACGTTTGAGGAGTAGGGTCAGGAAGGTTTGCGAGAAGCGCTCTTCAGCAAAGAGGGCCAGGCTTGATTTTACTGAGAGTTCCGTATTAGGATCCTTGAGGAGTCGGAGTGTCGCAAAGGCAGCACCTGCTAGAAAAATCGTGCTCATAAAAGAAACCACTAGCGGGAAGAGATAGGCTTGGAGCACTTGTGCCAGCATGCTGAAAAAGGATTGCTCTAAAACACTTTCTTGGAGACGAGCCAAGGGGTTGAGAAAGCCTGACAAGATGACCAGCATGCTAGGTAAGAGATAGACGAGAAAGAGGCGGGGGTTTTCAGCCTGAAACTGCCTAGCCTGCAGACGGATGGTTTTTAAATCAATTTTTGGGTATTTCATTCTTTCATTATACCATAAATAGTACACAGCTTGCTAATCCTTTGAAACCAGTGGACTTCTAGCGTGTTAAGCAAAAGTGAATACGAGATTGAATACGACTTTACTTTTAGCTGGAGCGGATGAAATCCATGAGCTGGTCAACGACTTCAACACGTTGATTATCATTGATGTGGGTATACATATCAAGGGTGATTTGAACATTATTGTGACCGAGTCTATCTGAAATGATTTTCGCTGTAACACCAGCTTCAAAAAGGAGAGAAGCGTGTGTATGCCTAAATCCGTGAGGCGAAATTTTTTTAAGATCTTTGTGTTTACAAAAGAATCTGCTAAGCTTCACTTTCATAGTTGCGGCTAAAAGCCATCCCCCTATGTCATTCGTAAATATATAATTCGAATCATGTTGGTATGCTTTACCAGCTTGGAAATATTCTTTTATTTGATGTCGTTTCCAGAGTTTCAAAACATTCAGAGTTTCATCATCTAAGGTGATAACCCTCTTACTCCTTTTGGTTTTAGGATCCTGAACAGTTTGTTTTTTGCCAATCACGACAGCCGTGCGAGAAATGCTTAACCGTTTATTTTCAAAGTCAACATCTGACCACATGAGGCCGATAGCTTCTCCAGTTCTCAATCCAGAAAAAGCGAGCAAGTGGAAAAAAGTGTAGTCTACTGGCTTACAATTTGCTTTGTAAACTTTAAGGAACTCCGTTAGTTCCTGTTTTGTATAGTAGTTTTCTTTGCCCTTTAAGGGTTTATTTTTAGGCTTGATAATCTTGTCTAAGGGATTTGACTTAATGATGTCAAGAGAAGTGGCATACTTGAAAATACGGCTGATTACAGAGTAGTAATTAGCATATAGGATATAGCGATTACTTAACTTTATAGCAACCTTTTGACAATAAGCTACACTGATTTGCTGAATCTTCATATCTGTAAAATATGAGTCAATCATAACATTAAGTTTTTTCTTAACGTTCTGATAGGTTGTTGGTTTTATAGTGCTTTTATAGCTATCAAGCCATAACTCAGCGACTTCAGCGAAAGTAGGGTTCTGGAAATCTTCATTGTTTGAAAAACCATTCTCTTCAACGTCTAAGAGAAGGTTACGTTCGGCAGCCTTGGCCTCTTTTATAGTTTTAAAACCACGTCTTGTTGTGCGTTTTTCTTTTCCAGTTGCAGGGTCTATGCCCAGGTATGTTTGAAAGAGATATCTAGTCTCTCCTTTTTTTGTAATGTATTTTTTTATCATAAAAAGTCCTTTCTTTTCGATTGCTTGCCCGCATAGTTGAAAAGGTGTAGAACTTATGATAAACTATAGTTGTATTTTTTTATCATCTTTTCCATTGCTTGTCACATGGAAAGTTGAATCCTCACACTCAAAGTTTGGCGATGGCGAGTGTGGGGATTTTTTTATTTTTTAGCTAGGCGCCATATTGTTAAATCTAGATAATACGTTAATTCTTTTTCACGAGTGACAACTCTCTCGGTTTCAATATTTAGGGTTTTATATGGTCCACCTCTACCAGTTAGGATTGCATCGTATCGGTAATTTGGATTAGCTATGTATGATGAAATTTGTGATGCAATCATAGCTGGTAAGTATCCAACAAAAATATTGTTAACTAAAACTTTGACAGCATTTTTATCGTGTGGATTTGAAGGTTCTGGTAATAGTTGAATGTCTACTGTTTTCAATTTATTGTATTTGTAAACAGGTTTATATGTTTCGAGCATATAAGATTTTAAAGATTTATTATCTTTTCCAAAATAATGGACACCCTTAGAAAGAAAATCAGCTGCAATCTCAGCTTCTTCTTGATGATAATTTGTTCCCATTAACAAGAAGTCGTCTCGGAAAACAATTGTATCAATCTGTGGGCTGTAATTTTCAACTTTCTTCTTTTTCTCTCGCTTTGCAGTTAAACGACCAATAATGTAAGTTATAAAACCAGTAATAAAAAAGAAGAAGCCGAGAGGTAGAAATAAAAATAGGAATATAGAACCTAAAACCATAAAGACAAGTCCAACTTCTTTATATTCTTTTGGAGTGTGTTGCTTTTTACCGCTAGATGACAAAATAGATTGTTGTTTTTTTGTGACTACTTTTTTCTTTCTCTTTTTAGAAGGTTTCAGCAAATCAGAAAGTCCAAATGTTGTCTTATGATAGACCTTATTATACATGGCTTTCTTGGGATTCTTTATCCATCCCACGCCTTTCTTCCCATATCCAGGAATAATAGCTTTTTTAGCCTGTCTTTTCCATTTGCTGGTAGTTCTAGCTTTCAAGCTCTTTTTTAGATTTGGTGTTCTCATACCTATTTTCATAATCTTTTCTCTCTCAATTTCTATATACACTGACAACTTCCCCAATAGTTCGGATGTCGTCATTTTCTGTTAGATGGATTTCTTCGTATCCACTGTTTAAACTTTGAAGGTACCAGGATCCGTCATAGTCTCTTTTTAGCTTTTTAACAAAGTTCTTGCCGTTGATTTGGAAGATACCAATATCATTTACGTCCACTTGACTAGCTACCCTGATAAATAATAGATCGTTATCTTCTATCAGAGGCTCCATTGAGTCGCCAGCTACCTTAGCAATAGTGTCATACTCGTCAGGAACATCATTAGCTCTCAGTCTTACTTCCATGTGGAGATTGTCTTCCTGAAACGTTCCATGACCTGCTGCAACCAACCCCTCTACATAATCAGTAATGTAGTCCTCGTCATCTTGAGACTTGTTGAAAATAGAAATAATATTAGAGTTTTCTTGCTCCTCAAGTTGGTCTTTAGCATAGCTAAGGACTTTTTCTTGTCTAGGTTTCTCTAACTTATTGTAAATAGGCAAGATTTCAACCTCATTGCCGTTGAAATAATCTAAAGGTACATCGAAATAATCAGCAAGGATTTTAACAGATGAAAGCCTTGGCTCCTCTTTGTCATTTTCCCATTTAGAAATTTTACCTTTATTAAAGTTCATAGTATCAGGATACCTATTATTTAAGTTATTAGCTAACTCATCAAGAGTTAAGTTATGTTTCTTTCTAAGTTCTCTGATTTTGTTTCCAATCATTTTTCCACTTCCTCATTTCTTAATAATCATTATACTATAAAAGTTTCGTTTTCGCAAACATTTTTTAAAAAAACAAAAAAAGTTATTGACAACGAAACAAAGTTAGTATATACTAGAACCATAAAACAAAGTTGCGAAAACAACAACTTAGAAAGGAGAGGCCTATGAGAGGTGTAATGGTGCTAGATGAACCGTATCTAAATTTAAAAAGCATTATTGTTTCAAAAGGAATGAAACAAAAAGAAATTGCTGAACAGTTGGATATGGATAAGTCAACTTTTAACATGAAAGTGAATCGTTACCGTGGACGTGATTTCACATTTTCGGAAGCTAGCAAACTTTCAAAACTACTAGACATCAAAATGGAAGATTTCTAGTATTTTTTTAGAAACAAAGTTGCGAAAACAACAACATAAGAAAGGAGTAAACATGAATGAACTAATTAATATCACACTTAATGACAGCCATGAGCCTGTTGTTTCTGGAAGACAACTTCATGAGGCATTGGGAGTAAAAACAGAATATAGAAAATGGTTTGGAAGAATGGCGGAGTATGGTTTTGAAGAAAATCAGGATTTCGCAAGGGTGACCCAAAAATGTCCGACCCCTGGAGGTCTGCAAGATATGACTGACCACATCATCAAGCTAGACATGGCCAAAGAAATTGCCATGATCCAGCGGACAGATCGAGGGAAAGAGGTCAGACAATACTTCATTCAAGTAGAGAAAGACTTCAACAGCCCTGAGAAAATTATGGCAAGAGCCTTGCTCATGGCAGACAAGAAGGTTCATAAGCTGGAAGCTCAGATCGAGGCTGACAAACCAAAGGTGCTCTTTGCAGATGCAGTCAGCGCAAGTCACACGTCTATATTGGTTGGAGACCTTGCTAAGCTCATCAGTCAAAACGGCTACAAAATCGGAGGAAATCGCCTTTTTGTCTGGTTGCGTGAAAATGGCTACTTGATTAAGCGAAAAGGTTCAGACTGGAACATGCCAACACAACGTAGCATGGAGATGAAACTTTTTGAAATCAAGGAGTCTACCATCACACATCCAGACGGACATATCTCTGTCAGCAAGACCGTCAAAGTCACTGGCAAGGGGCAGCAGTATTTTATCAATAAGTTTTTGAATGAGGAGGCAGGATGATGAGACCAAGACGATATCCGTATAGTGGAAAAAAAGAGTCCACCTTTATAAAGGCAGACAATGAATTAATTGAAAAACTTTTAAGACCTAGGAGTATTCTTATAGATTCTCAAAGTCTGACAACAAGATTACAAGCTAAAGACATTAGTATTAGGAATATCATTTGTATTGATGATGATAGATAAAGGAAGAAGGAGATGTAAATGATACATCATTATATAACTCATTATGCAAGCAATGGGAAAGATTATGCTGAAGCATGGATTCAAATCAATATTTTTGGAGTTTGCTTTTGTCTATGGAAAAAGCGTACAACCATTGAACGATTGTACGCAAACGAAGACTAGACTTTTTTCCAGCCATTGCCTTTAGCTGATGTCGGAGGGAGCCGATCACCTTTTCCGATAGTTGCGGTATGACCATTAGTGACTTTTCCACCTCGAGGTCCTACCTCTACATAGTAACCAGGCTTCTGATTATCTGTTCCAGGTTTTATAGGAGTCTTTGACATAAACTACTCCTTTCTATTGAAATTTTGACTAAAACGGTGAGAGGTCATAGTCAAAGTTATTATAGCAAATCAGGAGAAAATTTCATCAGTCTTGAGACTGATATAGGAGGTTGAATGGAAGATAAAATCATTGAACTTGCTGATTACTTCATCAGCGAATCTACAACGTACAGAGAAGCTAAAATAGCGTGTGAAAAGCTATTGAGACAAGTTAGCCATGAAATTGAACTCAGGGCAATGGAAAGTAATATTGTATAAACAAAAAAGCACCTGACGGAAATCAGGTACTTACTTAAACAATTTAAACCATTATATCACAAAAATGCTTGCCCGCATAGTTGAGAGGATGTAAAAAATGGAAGGTATAACATTACAATTACGATTGGACGGCGAAAGTGCTGAATTGTTCACGAACCAATTATTGGCTTTTGCTGAAAAGCAGGTCAAGGAAAAGTTAGAGAATGATCGTATGCCAATCAATCAACAGGCTTTGATGAAGAAGTTTGGCTTTACTCATGGCTATATTAAGAAGTTAGAACGTAAAGGATTAAGATTTCGTAAGCAAGGGAAAGATATTATGTATGATGTCAATGATGTTTATGAGATTTTGGAATTAGAAAAACAAGTACGGAAATTGAGAGCATAAGGAGAAAAAATGACAGAACCAACTTTAACAAGCCAATTGCTTGGCTTGGCGGCTATCTTTATCGGGATCTTTATCCTAATGCTACTGACTGCTAAAAATGAAAAATCGGATGAACAAAATGTAGTAGTCATCATTGAAAAAACAGAAGATTTCGGAGAAGTTGCCCGAAGAAACTTGAAAAATAGCGACAGGAGATTCACCTATGACACTCAGCCACCTGTGGGGCTCGCTTCATCGATTGAGGACGTACCACAAGTTTTTAGAGCATGCATCGAAGACTATGACAGACTGGCTCGTGATTATTATGAAGAAGCAAGTAACAATGATTTTCTAAGAAAGCAAAATGCAGGCCTCTTAGAAGAAAATGGGCGTTTGCTTTATCAGGAAATGACTTTGGATTTCCGTAAGAATCCAAGAAAATGGAGGGCAAAGACATGACTGTTAGTCGTGACATGAGCGAGATGGAAATCCGTGTGTTAAACATGATCATGAATTGCGCGACTTTCGACCTGCCTATTCAAGCGAGCGAAATCCGCCTAGAAACTGGACTGTCAAAGCGTAAGCTGGAAGAGGTCATTGAGAGTCTGCGTGTGAATTTTGGGCATCCTATTGTAGCTAAGAAGATGAAGCCAAACGGATACTACTTGCCACGAAGCGAGGAGGAGCGCCAAGCTGGACTTGCTCCTTATCGTCGTCAAATTTTGACCGAGCAAAAGAACCTTGCTGCGGTGATGAATATTGACCTAGAAAAATACTGGGGGAATAGCGCATGAATGAAGAATTTAGAATATTACCTCATGATTTAGCTGCTGAACAGTCTGTTCTTGGTTCAGTATTCATCTCTCCTGATTCACTTATATTTCTAGCGGATGAATTGGTTCCAGATGACTTTTACAAGCCGGCAAATAAGATCGTGTTTAAAACCATGTTGTCGTTGCTTGAAAAAGGTGAGCCAATCGATGCTACGACTATGGGCTCTGCCCTCACGAATCAAGGAGATATCTCAAAAATAGGGGGTATCACTTACATTGTCGAGTTGGTTAATTCAACACCAACTTCAAAAAATGTGGAGCATTACGCAAAGCTTGTGAAAGAAAAGGCTACGCTCAGAAAGATGATAGCGGACCTATCTGACTCCCTCTCGAGTGCCTATCAGGGTGATGTGTCCATTGATGACATCATAGCAAAGACTGAAAAGTCAATGCTTGACATCAGCAATCAAAATACGGGCACTGGATTTCGTAATGTGGCTGATATCCTTGATACACACATGCAGATGGTTGAGACCAGATCGCAGACAGATGGAGTTGTGACAGGTCTATCGACTGGGTTCGTTGGACTGGACAAGATTACAACTGGGCTTCATGAGGATAATCTCATTATCCTTGCTGCTCGTCCTGCAATGGGTAAGACGGCGCTAGCTCTAAATATCGCTCAGTACATCGCTGTCACTGAGAAAAAGCCTGTTGCTATTTTCTCACTTGAGATGGGGGCTGAGAGCTTGATTGAGCGGATGTTAGCAGCTGAGGGCATGGTAGAAGGGTATCATCTAAAAACTGGGAATCTGAGTGTTGAGGAATGGAGTAGGCTAGTGCATGCTCAAGGAAATCTCTATGACGCCCCTATTTTCGTTGATGATACAGCTGGTATTCGTATCTCAGAGATACGGTCAAAGGCTCGTAAACTTGCCCAGGAAATGGGAGATCTTGGAGTCATTATCATTGACTACTTGCAATTGATCACTGGACCAAAAGGCGAGAATCGACAGCAAGTAGTTTCTGAGATTTCAAGGGAATTGAAGATACTTGCTAAGGATTTGAAAGTTCCTGTAATAGCCTTGTCGCAGTTAAGTCGTGCAGTTGAGCAGAGACAAGATAAGCGCCCGATGTTAGCAGATTTGCGAGAGTCTGGCTCGATCGAGCAAGATGCTGATATTGTAGCATTCTTGTATCGTGATGCCTACTATCAGAAGGAACAGGCAGACAGCCAAGAAGCGAATAACGTGACGGAGTTGATTCTTGAAAAGAATCGGCATGGTAGTCTAGGGACAGTGAAACTGTATTTTCATAAGGAATACACAAAATTTTCAAGTGTGGAGGAGGTATAGCCATGATTAAAAAAAGCGAAGTCACTGGATTCTTATCGTTTTTCAAATTTCCAAAGCCATTTATCTATGATGAAAAATATAAGACATTGAGCAATAACGCTAAAATGCTCTATATGCTTCTTTTTGATAGGTTAGAACTATCTTTAAAAAATGGCTGGCATGATAAAGAAGGGAACGTCTTCCAATATTACACAAATGAACAGTTGATGATTGACTTAAATTGTAATAGCAACAAGACGATTATCAAAATCAAAAAGGAATTGAAAGATGCTGGTCTAATGACGGAAGTCAGACAAGGGATGAACTTACCAAACCGTATTTATCTTGATGCTCTTAACGGAAGTGTAGAAAGTACATTTCAGGAAGTGCAAAAAGTACACCTTGGAAGTGTAGAAAATACACTTTCGGAAGTGCAAAAAGTACACACAATCAAGACTGAGAATACTAAGACTGAGAATAACAATAATAAATTGTTGATTTGTAAAGAAGTTATTTCTTATCTCAATTTGAAAGCTAAGAAAAATTTTAAGATTGATACTGCTAGTCATCAAAAATTTATCAAGGCAAGGCTAAAAGAGGGTTATGTCCTTGAAGATTTTAAAAAGGTTGTGGACATCATGGTCGCTAAGTGGAAAGGTACAGAGTATGAGCAGTATCTTCAACCACAAACGCTCTTCGGCAATAAGATGGACAATTATCTGAACCAGCCTATGCCAAAACGTTCTACAATTTTAACCAGTACGGTTGACGAAAGGCTAGGGTTTTAGATGAAACAGTTTAAACAATTCAAAACTAGAACGGTTCTTGATGATGTCTGTGAAATCCATGGATGCCATCTTTGGTCTGTTAAAATCCCTGTTAAGGGAAAGGTTGAGGAAATCAGTCAATGTCCCGAATGCGAGAAAGAGAATATTCGACGTTTTGAAAAGCAGCTGAATATGGAATCTGAGGTCAAGAGTAAGCTATCGGATACTTATGAGGTCTTTGCTCGAGATAGTATCGTTTCAAGCAAGCTGGCCAGCAAGTCGCTACATGACTATGAGATTCAGGTTGATATTGATGAAAAGGCTATGAATTTTGTGAAACGGTTGGAACGTGAATATGCCAAAGGTACGGTTGGGAATGCCATCATCACAGGACCTTCTGGAGTCGGGAAGAGTCATCTTACTTATGGCTTGGCTCGGTTTCTCAATGAGCAGTTCAAGTCTTATGATGAACCGAAAAGCGTGCTCTTTGTGTCAGTTGTGACTTTGTTTGATAAGATTCGAGAAAGCTTTGAGTTTGACAATGGCTTCTCTGAAGCGAAGATGGTCAAGCTACTGTCTGAGGTTGATTTTCTTTTTCTGGATGACCTAGGAAAAGAGAGTCGCAAGGCTGACACGAAGCGGAACGAGTGGGCGCATCAGATATTGTTCAAGATCCTGGATAATCGGACGAATACGATTATCAACACGAATCTGTCTAGCGAAGAAATTAAAGAGCTCTACTCGGATGATTTTGGGAATGGTGCTCTCTCTAGTCGAATTTTTGAAGGAGCGACAGGCAGGTGCTTTGTGTATCCTGCTGGGATGAAGGATAGGAGGTATTGATGGAAGCTATACGAATACTAGATGCGTGTTGTGGTTCTAGAATGTTCTGGTTTGGTAAACATGAGCCACACACAACATACATGGATAGACGTGAAGAGGAATTTGAGATTCACAAAAAGAAAATCAATGTTAAGCCAGACATTGTTGCAGATTTTCGAGATATGCCATTTGATGAAGAAACATTTAATCTTGTTGTGTTTGATCCGCCACACCTTCTCTGGGCCGGTCAGAAATCATTCATGCGTGCGCAATATGGTCAACTAGACTTATTGACTTGGAGATTAGACTTGCAGCAAGGTTTTGAAGAGTGTTTTAGAGTCTTGAAAACAGGTGGAACACTTATTTTTAAATGGTCTGATGCTCAAGTAAATGTTAAGGAAATTTTGGAATTGGTTCCGCATCAACCACTTTTCGGCCAGCAACGTGGGACGACTCATTGGATGGCTTTTATGAAATTTTAAAAAGGATACTAAAAATGATCAATAATGTAGTGTTAATTGGGCGCTTGACTCGTGATCCTGAATTACGATACACGCCATCGAATGTGGCGGTTGCGACTTTCAACCTTGCGGTAAATCGGAATTTTAAGGGTGCGAATGGAGAGCGAGAGGCCGACTTCATCAATTGCATCATGTGGCGTAAGCAAGCTGAGAATTTCGCAAACTGGATTAAAAAGGGCGCTCTTGTGGGAATCACAGGTCGCATCCAGACTCGTAGTTATGAAAATCAGCAAGGTCAACGTGTCTATGTCACGGAAGTTGTTGCTGAGAGTTTTCAAACGCTTGAAAAGAAGGATAACTCTGCAAACCAAGCAAGCATGGAAAACCAGATGCCACCAGGTTTTGGTGCAACGAATCCGGCGGATATTTCAGATGATGATTTGCCGTTTTGATTTCATCCAGGAGATAAAGAATGAAATTTGACAAACAAGTCTTAATTGACGGATTTAAGCGGTCAATCGAACAGACGGAGTAGGAAATCGAGGAGTATTCGAAGCCGTGCAATAAACGAGTTGCACAAGGGCGCACTGCTCATCGTGAATTTTTGAAGAAAAAATTGAAGAAAATGAAAAAACAGTTGGAGGAGCTGGAAGAATGAAGAAACAAGAATTGATTAAACATATCGAGGATTTGCCTTACAAAGAGGGTCCTATCGTCGATAAAATTGACATCAGCAGAAAAGGGCTTTTGGAACTAGTGAAACAACTAGACGAACCAGGGAAAGTCCAAATTCCGCAGTTTGTGGCGGATTGGATTGAGGAATCAAAACAATATTGTGAAAACGTTGTGGAATTTTTCGGATACAGAAATCCGAGTTTTGAAATAACTAAATGGATAGTGGATGGGAAACGATTCGATTTAATTGCTCGAGCGTGGCTTGACGGCTACACAGTAGAGGAGGAGAAAAAATACAAAATCACACTTCTAAACCGAAACGACGGGGACTTATATCTCGTCAATCAAAATGCAGATTTAGCAAATAAATACGGACATTTTTCTCCCGTAGTGCTCCTTTTTACAAAATGCACTAATTTTTCAAAAAAGTGCTACGAACTCACGAAAAAGGAAGTAGTTTCGTATGATTTCGGCTGGGTATTCGATTGTCCAGGAATCAAGATCGAGGAGGTGGAGTGATGTCATGTAGTGGAAGTTTAAAAAAAGAAAAAGAATTGACTGCTGCTATTTTAAATCTCAAGATAGAAGTCTTACAAAATGATGATAAATTGAGCAGCCAATCATTAAGCAACATTAAAAGGCAAGCAAGGGATCTATATGAATGCCTAGTATGGTTGCAGTATGCTGCGGAGGAGAATGAAAATTGAAACAATTTATCGCAATCTGGATTTTATTGTCTGCTGGATTAAATATTTGGCAGAGTATCCACATTAAAAAACTAGAAGCAAAGCGTCCGATTGTCGTTTATAAAGCAGACAATCAAGGCGCAGAAATCAAAGGCAGAGTCGTCCACAAGGAGAAGATTGGCGACCTGTACACGATCACAATACAGAATTACGGCACATTCGTGGTGTCACAAGATAACTACGAATTTTTGAAAATTGGAGACGAGGTGAAATTATGAAACCAAAATTTAGAGTTTGGGACAAACTAGATAAAGAAATTTATGAGGTGGGAGAGATTCATTGGTTCCGTGGGGAATTTGATTTTATCGGTGACGGTATCACTTTCAAACGTGATGCAGACGAGGTCGAACTTATGCAATCAACAGGATTGTTTGACAGAAATGGCAAGGAAGTGTTCGTCGGTGACATCGTGAAATGTACAAGAGGATGTTTCCATGAAGTATATTTAGAAAAAGAATACGGTGGCACATTCATAGGCGGAATGCCGGCAGTATATCTAAAAGGATTGAATGTTGGATATGCGTGGACTGGCGCTGAGGAAATCATCGGCAACGTCTACGAGAACAAGGAAATTTTGGAGGAGAAGAAATGACATTATTTGATGAAGTACAGCAATTGAGTTCAGAAAGCCATGCTAAATGGTTTGAGCGTTACTTCAAGAAACACGATTTAGAGCAGAAAATAAAAGTATCCGCTCAGAAAGGATATACAGGTCATCTGATAGGTGTATTATCAGTCAAAGATGAGTACACTAGACGTCGCTTGGATGACGAGAAAACGTTGGAGTTATTACGAGAGATGTTAGGACCGGGTTTCAGAGTTAGATACAAGATATATCACTCACGAAATATTTTTACAGGTGATACTTACACTTCTGACAAGAAAATTCATATATATTGGGAGCAAGAAGATTAAATAAATTCAAATAGAAACGAGGTGAGAGATGCCTTTTTTCCCAGAAATAAACGAAGCGAAAACGAAAGAAAATGCCAAGAAAATTTTAAAAGGCTATCCTCGCTGGCGACGTGTGGCCAATGACAAAAATGGTCAAAAGGTGACGACTACATACTCTTTCATGCCTCGAAATCCCGGAAGCGACACGACTAGTCAGGTTGAGAAGCTTGCTATTAGAAAAGTAGATGCAGAGATGGAATTAGATGCAATCGAGCAAGCAGTCAGCGAGCTTCATGATCCTTACTATCGCAGAATCATATATGAAAAGTACATGGTCTGGCATCGAAAGAAAGATGAGACGATATACAACGAACTTTCAATCTCAGAAAGCTCATATTATGAGATTCTTGATAAAGCTTTATTGGCATTTGCGGAACTCTATCGAAATGGCGAGCAAGTAGCAATTATGGAGTAAAAGCGGAGTAAGTCGGGAGTAAATACCAATTTCAATGTGCTAAAATGGTACTATCGAATAATAGACGAAGGCAGGCACACCCTGCCTTTTCTTGTAGATTGGAGGTGTTGTTGTGAAAAAAGTTGATCCAATTCGAGAAGTTGATGACATCGAACGCATGAAAGATTATCTACGTTCTAAAAGCGAGCGTAACTATATTCTGATAATGTGTGGCTTATACTCTGGATTGAGAATTAGCGACATCATCCCACTACAAGTCAAGCATGTCCTTGGCGATCACATTGATATCTACGAAAAAAAGACAAGAAAGAGAAAAAGATTTCCTATAAATGACCAGCTAAGAAAGGCGCTGGATGAGTATATTAGAGGAAATGATTTAAAAAGCTACGATTTCCTTTTTCCAAGTCGAAAGAAAAAACGGTCCAAATCTGGAAGTATGCCAGGCGCAAGAATCCATCACATAAGTAGAGAAGCTGCTTATATGATATTCAAAGATGCCGCTTTACATATTGGTCTTAAAAAAATTGGAACGCATTCAATGCGGAAGACTTTTGGATATCACTTTTATAAAAGAGAAGGAAATCTGGTCATGCTGATGAAAATATTTAATCATTCAACACAGAGACAAACACTTGATTATATTGGATACGAGCAGGACGAGATAGATGATGTGATGCTTAAATTTAAGTATTAAATCATCTTATATTTAACATATTGAGAATTTGGAAATTCAGTTTTAAAAAAACACTGCTGAACCCTTGAAGAATCTGACTCTAGGGATATTTGATTGAATTTAACAGAATATAAGATATGTTAAATATACGAGGGTGTCAGAGGTTGAAAAACTCCCTCCCTACATCATAAAAATTTAGCCCCTCCCTACTAAAAAGAAAGGCCCCTCCCTAGATGAATACCCCCCAGGATAGACCGGACCGGAGTGGTCCTCACCGAGTCGCTTTTGAAAAAAATAAAAAGATTATTCTGAAGACCAGAAATACTTGTGGGATTTGTGGATTGCCGGTTGACAAGTCATTGAAGTATCCACATCCTTTGTCACCAGTCATTGACCACATCATTCCAATAAATCGGAACGGTCATCCATCAGATATCAATAACCTACAGCTAGCTCACTGGCAGTGCAACAGACAGAAGTCTGACAAGCTTTATGCTGACGATAAATCATCAAGTAGTACTGTTGTTGGTAACAGAAATTTGCCACAATCGAGAGATTGGACAAAATATAGATCTTAAAATAAAAAATATAATTAAATTATTTTTTAATAAAAATACGAATTACTGGATCATTAGACTTAGAGAAAAATAGAAGAGTGTGAGGAAGTCCTAGCAGATGATAGGGGGGTATCCCCCTCCCGCTAGGCGCTCGAGGGCTTCACGCCGTCACTGTACATTTTTTCTCGCGCCAAATTATCACAATGAAAGGAGAACGGTTTGGAATTAAGAGGGATTGAGTATCTTAGGAGGAAGTTAAACCTCTATCAGAGTAGAGTTAATCTGAGATACAAGCATTATTCAATGCAACATTATGAAGCGCCGACAGGCATTACAATTCCTGTTCATATTAGAGCCAAGTATAAAGCAGTTCTTGGTTGGGCTGCAAAGGGAGTTGATAGTCTTGCAGATCGTTTGATTTTCAGGGAATTTGCCAATGATGATTTTAATGTTATGGAAATCTTCAATCGTAACAACCCTGATATTTTCTTTGATAGTGCGATTTTATCTGCGCTGATTGGTTCGTGTAGCTTCGTCTATATTTCCAAGGGTGAAGATGATGAAGTTAGGCTACAAGTGATTGAATCGAGTAATGCGACTGGTGTAATTGATCCAATTACTGGATTGCTTGTTGAAGGTTATGCAGTATTGGCTCGTGATGACTACAATCGCCCGACGCTTGAAGCGTACTTTGAGCCAAATGCTACTCATTTTATTCCGAAAGATGGGAATCCTTACTCGGTTACGAATGAAACTGGTATCCCTTTGCTGGTTCCGGTCATTCATCGCCCTGATGCGGTTCGTCCGTTTGGTAGGTCGCGAATTACCAGGGCTGGGATGTATTATCAGAAATATGCCAAACGTACTTTGGAACGTGCTGATATTACTGCTGAGTTTTATTCTTGGCCACAGAAATACATCATCGGACTTGATCCTGATGCAGAACCGATGGAGAAGTGGAAGGCAACTGTATCAAGTATGTTGACGATTTCCGCTAGCGATGATGGTGAGAAGCCGAGTATTGGACAATTTACTACAGCAAGCATGTCACCTTTTACTGAACAGCTAAGAACGGCTGCTGCTGGATTTGCTGGGGAAATGGGCTTGACCTTGGATGATCTTGGTTTTGTTTCTGACAATCCGTCTTCAGTTGAAGCAATCAAGGCTAGTCATGAGAATTTGCGATTAGCTGGTCGGAAGGCTCAGAGGTCACTGGGGGCAGGTTTACTTAATGTGGCTTATGTTGCAGCGTGCTTGCGTGATGAGTTTCGTTATACTAGAAGACAATTCGTAAGAACCACAGTCAAGTGGGAACCTTTGTTTGAAGCGGATGCGAATACCATGACTATGATTGGTGATGGTGTTGTCAAACTAAATCAGGCATTACCTGGTTACATCAACGCAGAAACAATTCGGGATCTTACTGGTATTGCAGGAGATATGTCTGCTAGGCCAGTGATAAGCGAGGGTGGTTCAAATGGAGAATGATGTTTTACCTGGTATCTTGAAAGAGGTTCAAGAGAGATTTGAGACTGATTTTGGTAAGAGTGAGATTGTCAGAAATGCTTTTGCTACATTGAAGGCAAAAAAAGCTACTTACAAAACAGCAAATGAGTTTGCGATTGAAATTGGTGAAATTCTTTCTAAGGCTCTAGGAGCTTCTGTCAGCGCCGATAAACTACCAGACGGTAAAATGTATTACAATATCGCTCAACGTTTGCTGACGGACGTGCTAGAACGAAATCACGAGCTTGTGAGTGGGTATGCTAGCGATGTTCAGAAGAATTTGAACGATGAAGCAAAGATCGGTCTGAAAGTGCAAGTCCCTGAATTGAATCAGGATCGGATCGATGGGATTGTGAATCGCTTTTCGTCTGAGGAGAACTTTGAAGATGTCAGTTGGTTGCTGGGTGAGCCTATTGTGAACTTCACCCAGTCAATTATTGATGATAGCATTAGGAAGAATGCGGAGTTTCATGCTAAAACTGGCTTGGTACCGACGATCAGTAGGCATTCTACTGGACGTTGTTGCAAATGGTGTGATAGCTTGGTAGGAAATTACATATACGGTGAAGAACCAGCGAATTTCTACAGAAGGCATCAGCATTGTACTTGTGTAATTGATTATCATCCTAAAAACGGGAAACGTCAGAATTCTTGGACTAAAAAATTAAGCAAGGATAGTTCAAATGAGCTAGAAATTCGTAAGCAAATGAATATTGATGTGCGTGATAATAATCGCAAAGCAGATATTCAGGAATACAAGAAAATAGTTGATGTTTTAGGAGTTCAAAATGCTCCTATTTCACTAGCAAAGTTTCAGGATTTGAAGTATAATGGTGGTGAGGGATATCAAGAACTAAAAGACCGTGTCCGTTGGTCTCAGGCTAGCTTTCCTACTGAAAAATCTTTCAACGGGCATTTCAGAAAGCATAGTGAAGAATTTGGTAATATTACACAATCGCAGTATCTTGAACTTGGGAGAACACTTTTAGGTGAACCTATTGGAGATAATGTACTTGGTTATGATATGGAATACCGACGTGTAAGATATGATTTAGAAAAAAACATATTTGCATTGGGTAATAACAAAAGGGGACGTGTTACAACGATCCTAAAACCAGAGGAAGGAGTGAATTATTTTGAGCAAGATTGGAAAAGGCAACTTGGTGATGATCAATGATGAAGAGTATGTACATTGTCCGGTCTGCGGAACATTGACTGCTGTTTATGACATTTGTGATCATTGTAATTGGCAAAATACGGGTGAAACCAACATTGATGGAGGACCCAACAAGATGACGTTAGTAGAAGCTAAACAAGCTTATGCTATGGGTGAACCGATTAAATAAAAGCACTTAACTGAAGTTGAAGTTAGGTGCTTTTATTATGCTTTGAAAGGAGTAACGATGGGAAACATAATTGATTTTTCAGAGAAAAAGTCTAGTCTTGAGCGCGGTGCTTCCGTGAAAGAAATTTTGGAAGAAAATCTTGAGGCTAGCCATGACTACACTTCGGTGCTGGTGGTTTCTTTAGATAAAGATGGTGAGATAAATCTTGGCTATAGCTGGGAGAGTAGTTTGCAGGCATTGGGAATGCTGGATGTTGCTAAAAACTATATTTTGAACGTGATCAATTAAATCATCCCAGCGATAGGGTTATCATGCGATGACGATTGAAAGGAATGTGGAATGGCGAGGAAGAAACTTGGCAATCAGAATCCTACTCAATCGGTGATTTTAAAATACGTCAAGAAAAATTCAAAAGCTAAAGAAGCGATTGAACTTTACGAACGGACTGGTCTTTCTTGCTATGCCTGGCAGAAAAATCTCTTACTGCCTATGATGGCCATTGACAAGAATGGTCTTTGGGTGCATCAGAAGTTTGGTTACTCTATTCCTCGTCGTAATGGGAAATCTGAAATCCTATATATTGGTGAAATTTGGGGGCTACATGAAGGATTAAATATCCTGCACACGGCTCACCGAATTTCTACATCTCATGCCTCTTTTGAAAAGGTTAAGCGATACCTTGAAAAGATGGGGTATGTGGATGGAGAGGATTTTAATTCTATTCGGGCGAAGGGGCAGGAGCGGATTGAACTTTATTCAACAGGTGGTGTTGTCCAATTTCGTACTAGGACATCAAATGGTGGTCTTGGTGAAGGATTTGATATGCTGATCATTGACGAGGCTCAAGAGTACACGACCGAGCAAGAATCTGCTTTGAAATACACGGTTACGGATAGTGAAAATCCTATCACAATAATGTGTGGGACACCTCCGACACCAGTTTCAAGCGGTACGGTCTTTACTAAATATCGTGAGACTTGTCTCTTTGGCAAAGGGAAGTATTCTGGTTGGGCTGAGTGGTCGGTTTCTGATGAAAAGGAAATCGACGATGTGGAAGCTTGGTATAATTCCAATCCATCCATGGGCTACCACTTAAATGAGCGTAAGATTGAAGCAGAGCTTGGTGAGGATAAGCTGGACCATAATATCCAACGTTTGGGATTTTGGCCAACTTACAACCAGAAATCTGCTATTTCTGAAACGGAGTGGAATGAGCTCAAGGTGGATGATGTACCAGAATTGTCTGGCAAGTTGTCTGTTGGTATAAAGTATGGCCAAGATGGAACGAATGTGGCATTGAGCATTGCTGCACGGACTAAAGATGGTCGTTACTTTGTTGAGACAGTCGATTGCCAATCTGTTCGTAATGGGAATGAGTGGATGGTTGCCTTTTTGCGTCAAGCCGACGTGGCTCAAATTGTCATCGATGGCGCTAGTGGTCAAAAGATCCTGGACGAAGAGTTGAAGGACTATAGAATCAAGAATGTGATTCTGCCGACGGTGAAAGAAATCATCGTGGCCAACGCTCTTTGGGAACAGGGAATCTACCAGAAAACCATCTGTCACGCTGGCCAGCCATCGCTATCAAAAGTAGCTACTAACTGCGATAAGCGGAACATTGGCTCAAATGGTGGTTTTGGTTATCGATCGCACTTTGACGACATGGATATTTCTTTGATGGATAGCGCTTTGCTTGCGCACTGGGCTTGTGCTACAACTAAGCCTAAGAAAAAGCAAAAAATCAGTTATTAAAATAAGCGGTCTTGTGACTGCTTTTTTTGATGCTCAAAATTACCGAACTGCCGGGAAAGCAGGAGAAAGGAGACATGAGAATGTCAGATTTTAAACCAATCACTACACAAGAAGAATTTGATGCTGCTATCAAGGCTTGCTTAACTCGAGAGAAAGAGAAGTATGTCGACTATGACCAGCTCAAGTCTCGTGTTGCAGAATTGGAAGAAGAAAATGTTGGCTTGAAGTCAACGATTGAAGCTAACAATCAAAGTAAGGCGGATGCTGACAAGCAACTTCAAGAAATGGAGAATCAAATCGCTGGTTATGAGACGGCTAGTCTGCGAACTCGGATTGCTTTGCAACATGGATTGCCTTACGACCTTGCAGACCGTTTGCAAGGAACTGATGAAGAAAGCTTCAAAGCAGATGCGGAGCGCTTGGCTGGGTTTATGAAGAAAACTCAACCAGTTTACCCGCTTGGAACAAAGGAGCCTAGCTCAATTGATGACAAAGATGCAGCATTGAAAGGAATGTTGCATAAAATGAGAGGAGAATAATTTATGGCAACACTACAAACAGGGGATCTTTTCCCAGTCGAAACAGTCCAAGACATTTTTAGTAAGGTAAAGGGACATTCAACCCTTGCAAAACTTACTACTCGAGAACCTATTCCATTTTCTGGAACTGAAACATTTGTATTCAATCTCGAAGGAAATGCTGAAATCGTAGGTGAAGGCAACCCTTCGAACGCTGGAAGTGCAACTATGAAACCAAAGGTAATCAAACCTATTTTGATTACTTACCAAGCACGGGTATCTGAGGAGTTTGTAAATTGTTCGGAAGAAAAACAATTATCTTACCTCAAATCATTTATTGATGGCTTGTCTAAAAAAGTTGCACAAGCAATTGACATTGCTTCATTCCATGGACTTGAACCAAAATCAATGACAGATGCTTCTTTCAAAGCAACAAACTCATTTGATGGTTTGATCACAGGGAATGTAGTTGCTTATGAAGCAAGTAAAATTGATGAAAATATTGATGCTGCTGTTGCAACCATCACAGCAAATGATTGCGAAGTCAACGGTATTGCATTGTCTCCTGCTGCAGGAGCAGCACTTGGAAACATCAAGGTAAACGGGGTAGCCCAATATCCTGAATACCGTTTTGGTCAAAATCCAGGATCGTTTTACGGAATGAAGTCTGATGTTAATAAAACATTGACTACCGTTGCCAGTTCGGCTAAAAAAGACCATGTTATCGTGGGTGATTTTGAAAATGCCGTCAAATGGGGATATGCAGATGAAATTCCTCTTGAAATCATTAAATACGGTGATCCAGACGGAGCTGGTCGTGACTTGAAACGCTACCGTGAAGTTTGCTTGCGTACACAAGTGTATGTAGGTTGGGGAATTCTTGACGAGCAGGCATTTGCTCGTGTGGAGGCTTAATATGGAATACATTAACAAAGAAACCTTAGCAACAATTGAAACAGACAGTAAATTGGCAGGCGACTGGATTCCCATTAGTGAATTTAAGGACGAATATCGTCTGACTGTTCCAGAAATCAAGGCGAAACTTGATGAACTAGGTGTTGAGTATGATAGCAAGGCTAATAAATCTGCTCTGCTTGATTTGCTAATCGCTAACGAAGGGTGAGTTAGATGGAAAACTTTGCAACAGTAGAAGATTTGAAAAAATTGTGGCGAGCGTTGAAATTCGATGAGGAAAAACGAGCCGAGGCGCTGTTGGAAGTTGTTTCTCATTCTCTTCGTGTTGAAGCTAAAAAAGTTGGCAAAGATTTAGATGGGTTAGTGGCTACTGATCCATCTTTTGCTATGGTGGTCAAGTCCGTCACGGTTGATGTGGTAGCTCGCACGTTGATGACCTCAACTGACCAGGAGCCTATGACTCAATTTGCTGAAAGTGCCTTGGGCTACTCAGTGAGTGGTTCTTATCTAGTCCCTGGAGGTGGTCTCTTCATCAAGGACTCTGAATTGAAACGTCTAGGTCTCAAAAAACAAAGATATGGGGTGATTGATATCTATGGGACGGATTAAAGGAATTACTGTAACTTTGACTGGGAAAACCAAGGCTGGTCGGGATGACTTTGGCCATCCTATCTATGAGAATACTGAAATTCAAGTAGAGAATGTCCTGGTTGTTCCAGCTTCAACAGAAGATATCACGAATCAGCTCAATTTGACTGGGAAAAAGGCCTCTTATACATTAGGCATCCCAAAAGGAGATCAGAACGAGTGGAAAGATCGTGAGGTTCGTTTCTTTGGGCGCAAATGGCGCACGATTGGCATTCCGTTAGAAGGCATTGAAACCATGATGCCTTTGGAATGGAACAAGAAAGTGATGGTTGAAGCGTATGAGTAATTTCAAAGTCAAGCTTATTGGTGCGGGTGTAGGAGCTCTTTTAAAATCCAAAGAGATTCAGGATATGCTGAATAAAGAAGCTACAGCCATTAAAAGAAGATGTGGGCCTGGTTATGAACAAGATAGCCATGTTGGTAAGACAAGGGTAAATGTGATGGTATATCCGAGGACCTATCAAGCCAAGAAAGATAATAAAAGAAATAATACTTTGTTGAAGGCGGTACATAAATGATTGAAATTATTATCAAGAAATATCTTGACGGTCATTTAGATGTACCGTCATTTTTTGAGCATGAAGCTGAAGCTCCTGATAGTTTTGTCATTATTCAAAAAACTGGTGGTAAGGAGCGTAATCACTCTAGTAGTGCGACCTTTGCTTTCCAAAGTTATGGCCCAACTATGCAGAAGGCTGCAGAGCTTAATGTGAAAGTAAAAAGTGCTGTAAAGGGGTTGATTGAATTAGATTCAATCTGTGGTGTCCACCTGAACAGTGATTACAATTTTACGGACACTGAAACAAAACAATATCGATATCAAGCCGTATTTGATATTAATTATTTTTAAAAAGGAGAAATTAAATGGCTACAGAAGCAAATGTAACGACTGCAAAACCTAAAATTGGCGGTGCGGTTTTTTCCGCTCCAATAGGGACTCCATTACCTACAGATGCAACAACAAAACTAGATGTTGCGTTTAAATCACTGGGGTATATTTCAGAAGACGGTATGACTAATAGCAACTCTCCAGAATCTGAAAATATCAAAGCTTGGGGTGGTGTCGTTGTTAGTTCCGTTCAAAAGGAGAAGGTGGATACGTTCAAATATATGCTGATTGAAGCATTGAATGTGGATGTTTTGAAGGAAGTTTATGGTTCAGATAATGTATCTGGGGATTTGTCAACAGGGATTAAGATTAAGGCAAATTCAAAAGAATTGCCACATCATTGCCTTGTAATCGAAACGGTTCTAAAAGGTGGTGTACTTAAACGCATTGTTATCCCTTCAGGAAAAGTAACTGCCATCGATGAAATCACTTATAACGATGGAAGTGTTCTCGGGTATGGTACGACTGTAACTGCCTTTCCTAACGCTGCTGACGACACACACTATGAATACATCAAAGGAGCTTAACTATGTCAAAACAAAATCGTAAAAAGAAGAATAAAGGAGCTGCGCCACAGATTAAAACAATCCGTGGAGTAACTTCGACTGGATTTGCTTTTGAAATCACAAAAGAGCGCTTGGAAAACTATGAGTTGCTTGAAGCTATCGCTGAAGTAGATACAAATCCAGCAGTTTTACCCCAAGTGGTGAAACTTATGCTCGGTGAGAAATCCGAGGATTTGAAAAATCATGTGCGAACTGCAGATGGAATTGTTCCTTTGGACAAAATGGGAGCAGAAATTAGTGAGATCTTCTCTAGTCAGAATCAGTTAAAAAAATAGCGCTCCTTGCTAGAATGATTCAAACAGATGAAGATGCTCTTATTTGTGATTTAGCTGAAACATATGGGATTTTTGATTACAGACAGTTACCTGCAGACCAGGTAGCTGTCTTTGCTTTTGGTCTAAGAGATGATTCACGGATCAAACTAGCAATGACCAATAGCAAAGTTCCTTTTGAAACCTTTTTGCTTGCTGGAGTGCTTGATAGGCTTTCTGCTCTTGTTTGGTTTAAAACAACAGACGGTCAGAAAGGAATCAACAAACCATTAATGGTTGCAGAGGAGCTGACAGGTAAAACTAAAGCTAAAGAAAGTAAGGAGATGATCTTTGATTCTGGTGAGGACTTTGAAGAATATCGTCAGAAAATTTTAGAAAAAATAGGAGGTGAGGATTAGTGGCTACAGAAATAGCACAGGCTTATGTACAATTGATACCATCAGCTAGAGGCATTACTGGTAAAATTCAATCAATCCTCAATCCTGAAGCGAGTGCAGCAGGGCAAAGTGCTGGGCAGTCATTAGGTTCTAGTCTTGTTAGCGTTATGACGAAAGTTATTGCAGCGGCAGGAATTGGTAAGGCCTTTTCGGCGGCTATCAGTGAAGGAGCAGCGCTTCAGCAATCACTTGGAGGTATCGAAACTCTATTCAAAGGTTCTGCTGACAAGGTAAAGGGATATGCTAATGAGGCCTATAAGACAACAGGTTTGTCAGCCAATGCCTACATGGAAAACGTGACAGGCTTCTCAGCTAGTCTCTTGCAGTCTTTGGGAGGCGATACAAACAAAGCTGCTGAAACAGCAAATATGGCTATGATTGACATGTCAGATAATGCTAATAAGATGGGAACATCGATGGAGAGCATTCAGATGGCTTATCAAGGGTTTGCGAAGCAGAACTATACGATGCTGGACAACCTTAAACTTGGATATGGTGGTACGAAGCAGGAAATGGAGCGTCTTTTAAAAGATGCTCAAAAATTGACTGGTGTTAAGTACGACATTAACAACCTTTCTGATGTTTATAGCGCCATTCATGCTATTCAGGAGAATTTAGACATCACTGGCACAACTGCTAAAGAGGCGGCATCTACTTTTAGCGGATCATTTGAATCCATGAAAGCATCAGCTCAGAATGTTCTTGGAAAGCTAGCGCTTGGGGAGAACATTTTACCTTCTTTACACGCTTTACTTGAAACAACCTCTACCTTTCTCTTTGATAATTTTTTACCAATGGTTGGAAATATTTTTTCTGGCCTGGGCTTGGTTTTGACTGAAGGGATTAGTCAGATTGCTTCTCAGCTTTTTGGGGATGCCTTTGGAAGTGCAGTCTTTGATCAACTATCTCGTGTAACAGGAATCTTTGAGACCTTTTTTGACATGATCTTTGGGTCATTAAGCAAGCAGGATAACATTGATATTCTGAATACGATTGGTTTTAGTGAGGAAGCTGCAACTCAAATTGTCAATATTGCAGATAATATCCGAGTTACTTTTGAGAACATTGGGGTTGTTGCTGGTAATGTTGCAAGCATTGTTGTTGATTTTGTCGGAGATCTTTTAGGGATCAAAGACGGGGAGCAGGGAGTGAACCTGTTAGGTTTTGCATTTGAAGGGATCTCAGGCTTTATCAGAGACGCCTCTGAAAGTCTTAGCAAATTTACATCTTGGTTAAAAGATTCACCTCTTGCGTTAGATACTTTAAAATCGGCTGTCGTTGGCATTACAAGTGCTTGGGCAGGATACAAAGCAGTATTGACCGTAATAAAAGGAATTGAAACAATCAGGAATGCGACTCTGGCTATTACGAATGGTCTTATGTTGGCTCAGTTCGTAAGAACCGGTGCACTCACTACCGCAGAAGCGGCGAATGCGGCGGCTACTATGGGAGCAAGTGGAGCGTTTAAGATTTTTAATGCAGTCCTAAGCGTTTCAGGTGGCTGGATTGGAATTGTTGTCACGGCTATTTCTGCTCTTGTTGCTGGATTAGTCTGGTTCTTTACGCAAACAGAAACTGGTCAGCAAATTTGGTCATCTTTTGTAGATTGGATCAAACAGGCTTGGCAAGGGATTGCTGATTTCTTTGTCGGCCTTTGGTCTGGTATCTCTGAGGGTGCTAGCACTTTGTGGGAGGGAGTGGTTACAACCTGGAATGCTTACATTGAGTCTTTAAAGGCGATGTGGACTGCTGTTGTAACATTCTTTTCTGACTTGTGGGTAAGTATTCAAGAAGCTGCATCTGTGGCATGGACAGCTATCACAACGGTAGTGATGGCGATTGTTCAACCGTTCATTGATGGATTCTTAAATGTTTGGAATAACATTTCAGACGGTCTTACTCAAATTTGGGAAGGGATTAAGATGATTTTTCAAGGTGCTTGGGAGTTCATCAAATCCATTTTCTTGGGCGCTATTCTGATCATCATCGACCTTGTGACAGGGAACTTTAACCAGCTAGGAGCTGATCTTTCTTTAATTTGGGAAGGTATTCAAAACGGCATTTCTCTGATATGGGAAGGTATCAAAACATTCTTTTCTGGTATTGTAGATGCTATTGTTGGTTATGGTATTGCTGTTTTTGAAAACTTTTCTGCTGTTCTTAGTGCGATTTGGGAGTTTATCAAGTCGGCTGCTTCAGCGACTTGGGAATGGATAAAATCTACTGTAACAAGTCTGATCACAGGTTTGGTGCAGGGAGCTCAAAATATCTGGGATGGCTTTATGAACTTCCTATCAAGTTTGTGGGAAGGTATCAAGTCAACGGCAAGCAATGCTTGGAGTTCTCTAGCATCTAGCGTTCTAAACATTATCAATGGTCTTATATCTGGGGCGCAAAATGCCTGGAACAGCATGTCTAATGCGGTATCTAGTCTTGTAAGCAACGTTACTGGATTCTTCAATCAATTGTGGAATATTGATCTATTTGGTGCCGGTAAAGCAATTCTACAAGGCTTCTTGGATGGTTTGCAATCTATGTGGTCTTCTGTAACTGACTTCGTCGGTGGTATCGCTGGTTGGATCCGTGACCATAAAGGACCTATTGAGTATGACCGTAAGCTTTTGATTCCAGCAGGTAATGCAATTATGGGAAGTTTAGACCACGGATTAAAAGATGGGTTTAAAGACGTCAAGAAAACGGTCGGAGGTATGGCTGGTGAGATTTCGGATGTATTTTCAGGAGATAATCTGGATCTGAATTCCTCTGCGTCCGTGACCAAAAGTCTTGAGGCACAGTTGGCTATGCCAAGCGCTCAATTTGAAGCGCATGAAAATAAAACTGTGTCTGAGATAGCGATTCTGAGAGCAAGTATGGAGAAGATCCTTACCGCTATCCTTGAAAAATCGTCAGACGTTTATCTGGACAATGATATTATCTCACTAAAAACATATGAACAACATGGTGCAATTTATGCAAGGGAGGGAATTTAATGGATTATATGATCATCAATGGTTTTAACACCTCAACCCTTCCTGGTTGTGTTGTCACTGACTTTGGGAAAGTTGAGGCTGCTAAACCGAGAGGGGAGGTAGCCAACCTTCACGGAGTCAATGGTAGTTACCGTGTATTGGACGGTTCTTTCGACAGTTACGAAAGGACCTTCATTCTTCATGTTAAAAAAATGGTTGAGATTTCAAGCATTCTTGATAAGTTTCAATCGAATGACAATGTTTTGGAGTTTAGCTATCAGCTTGGTTCATTGTTCTACGCTAATTTTGTGACTGCTAATTTTGAGCCGTTTGGGAATCATGCTTGGAAGTTAGAAATCAAGTTAGACATGCAACCGTTCCGCTATCAAAAAGATGTAGCGCCTGTGGTGCTGACGGCATCTGGTACAGTCAACAATCCTGGAACGATTTATTCCGAACCAATCATCGAAATTGAGGGAGATGGTGATATCTCCCTCACGATTGGCCGTAAGACTATGTATCTAGCGATTAAGACAAAGGCTACAATCGATTGTAGGCAAGGCAAGCAGAACATCTACAACGCTACTGGCGCAGTACAGAATACACTTCGGAAGCGTGGAGGATTCTTGGAGATTCCGACTGGTAAGGTTGGTGTTTCGTTTACTGGAAATGTTCGTAAAATTACTATTCGACCGAATTGGAGGTATAAAATTTGATTTATTTAACAAATGGGAATATGCCTCTGAACGCTGCTTATGCGGATGAAATCGTCCAAGAGGAGAACAGCACATACCAATTGACCTTCCGATTTCCGACATCCGATCCCTTATGGGAGAAGTTGAAGGAGGAGACGTTCCTAACGGCTGATGACCTACACGGTGAGCAGGATTTCGTCATCTTTGAGGTTGAGAAGAAGCACGGCTATATTCAGGTCTATGCTAACCAAGTATTCACCCTCTTGAATAACTATGTGGTCAATCCAATTTCCTTGGATAGGCAGACTGGTTCGACTGCCTTGAGTCGCTTCGCTGGAAGCATCACTCGTGATAATCCATTCTCATTCTTCTCTGATATTGAAGATAGACACACCTTCAATATAGGTTCTAAGAATGCTATGGAGGCATTTGCGAAAGATAAGCACTCAATCATTGGGCAATGGGGCGGTGACCTTGTGCGTCATGGTTACCAGGTTCGACTGTTGAAAAATGGCGGTTCAGAAAATGAATCGCTTTTTATGTACAAAAAAAACCTGTCTAGCTATCAACACAAGACCTCTACAAAATCTTTGAAAACTCGAATCACCTTCAAGACTACTGTCAAAGGTGAGGGAGAAAAGGCGCCTGACCGTAAGTTTTCTGTGGTAGTGGATAGCCCACTCATTAAAAAATACAGTCAAATATACGAAGATGTGATTGAGGTTAATGACGAAGATGTGAAAGATGAGGCGAGCCTGCGAAAATATGGCGAGCAGTATTTCAAGACATCGCTCTGTGACATGATGGAAGATAGCCTTGAACTTGAGGTTGTCGGCCAGAGTGACGTGCCTGTCCAGATGTATGACATTGTGAGTCTATTTCACGAGGTATACAATCTTGACGTGCGCAAGAAGATTACTAAGTACACTTACTCACCTATGGGCAAAAAATTGAAGACAATTGGTTTTGGGCAATTTAAGTCTGGACTTGCAAATGCGATTGGTAGCGCAGTGAGTGATGCAGTTAAGGGTGAAGCTCAACAACTTCAAAGTGATTTTGAAAGGCAGTTAGCAAGAGAACTCAAGAATGCTGACCTTGCTTTTGATAGGCAGAAAGAAGAATTGGTCAATCAATTTACAGACGGTCTCAACGCTGCCAAAGCTAAAGCCGAGGAAGTCAAGAGAGAACTGTCTGACACGATTGACCAGCGGTTTAGCAGTTTTAACAATGGACCGCTACAAGAAGCTAAACGTAGAGCTGAAGAAGCTTTGCGGAACGCTGGCAGCAGCCACTTACTTGCTCAGGAAGCCAAGCGGATTGGATTGGATTCGATTGCCAGGCTTGAAGAGTTTAATAGACAGTCTACGAGCGCTCAGACGGCTTTGTCGGGTGACTTGGACGCTCTGAAACGGACGGTCGCGAACGATATTCGACCGAAGCAAGAACAGGTTACGGCTGAGATTGCCAAGCAGGTTGAAGCGCTTATCCAGACCAAGAAGGAACTATCTGGTATAAAGTCAGCGCAAGCGACGTATGAAGAGACAACGACCCGTAGACTGTCAGAGCTGACGAATCTGGCCGATGGTAAAGCCAGCAAGTCAGAGCTTACGCAGACAGCCGAGGAGTTGGCCAGTAAGATAGCGAGTGTTAAAGTTGGTGGTCGGAACTATTATCGAGACTCTGAGAAGGTTCGAACAAGTACACGTTTCTTCTCGTTCCCTCTACATCCATATCTTACTCAAGATAATATAGGGGAGACTTGGACTTTATCATTTGATCTAAAAATCAATGAAGGTGGTGAGATTCGTCCTCTACATTTTTATCATTATCAAACAAACCGATTTGGTCTGAAAGCTAGTGCTGACATCACTCCAAGCAGAGAATGGCAACGGTTTACGTTCACAGGTCCAGTTGTCTTTCTAAACGATGACCCTCGTTATTCGAGGGGAGAGATGGCCCTATATGACTACGCTGGGAACAATAACTATTCTGTACGTAGGATTAAACTTGAAAAAGGCACTTTAGCTACTGACTGGAGCCCGGCAATTGAAGATATTGACGGTCAGATTTCAGCCGTTGAATCTAATTTTAAACAGCGTGCTGATTCGCTAGATGCTGGTGTGAACCGTCTGACTGAAGGTCTCAGAACCAAAGCGGATATCAGTTCACTCAACATTACTGCTGAAAATATCAGACAGTCTGTGAAAAGTCTTGAAACAAGCACGCAGGACAAGCTAAATCAGAAGTTGAGCCTGGCTGAATTTGAGGTGCGAGCTGGTTCTATCCGTCAGGAAATCCTGAACGCAAGCAAGGACAAGGCAGACAAGACCTTAGTTGTAGCTGAAGCTGGGAAATTGCGAGAAGAATTTTCAAACTTACGGGTCGGTGGTCGAAACTACTATCGAGACTCTGAGAAGGTTCGAACAAGTACACGTTTCTTCTCGTTCCCTCTACATCCATATCTTACTCAAGATAATATAGGGGAGACTTGGACTTTATCATTTGATCTAAAAATCAATGAAGGTGGTGAGATTCGTCCTCTACATTTTTATCATTATCAAACAAACCGATTTGGTCTGAAAGCTAGTGCTGACATCACTCCAAGCAGAGAATGGCAACGGTTTACGTTCACAGGTCCAGTTATCTTTCCGAACGATGACACTCGTTATTCGAGGGGAGAAATGGCTTTGTATGATTACGCTGGAAACAATAACTATTCTGTGCGTAGGATTAAACTTGAGAAAGGTACCCTAGCGACAGACTGGAGCCCTGCAATTGAAGATATTGACGGTCTTATCACTGAAGCCAAGGCTACCTTTGAGCGAACAGCTCAGGGCTTGCGGACCGACTTATCAGCTATTCAGGAATATGTCAATAAAGACGGCCAGCGACAGGAAGCCTTGCAGCGTTACACTCGTGAGGAGAGTGCAAAACAAGCAACGGCTGTACGTGAACTGGTAACGAAGGACTATGTAGGAAAATCAGCTTATCAGGAAACTGTAAAAGCTATTGAGAACAAGTTCGAAGCTATCACGAATCCACAAAATGGCTCAATTGCCACTCAGATTGCTAACTACAAAACAGCAGTAGATGGCAGATTTGCAGATATTACTTCATTGGTAGCTGGTAAGGCTAATCAGACGGACTTCCAGCGTGTGAAGGAAACTAACCAACTCTATGAGCGTATCATTGGTAGCAATGAAAATGACATCTCTAACAAGGTCGCACGTATGGCCATGACCAATCAGCTATTCCAGGTTGAAGTTGGGAAGGCCTTTGCGGAACATCAGAATTTATTCTTAACCTCAACGCTCACTAAAGGATTTTTAGGAAATGCTGGAACCATTAATGTAGCGAATGCAACACAAAATGAAGTTACATCCGATTTCATTTCAGTGAACCCAAATGAAAAAATTATTTTCCAGCACTGGGTAACTCTTCCTGAGAATGGAATGGCTTGGACAGCTTGGCAATTTTTCGATAAAAACAAAAATCCTATTGATAACCGTAAACCAGGATTAAATGCTTATAAAACAACTGTAGGCAAACAACACAATATCAATCAAATTACTGTACCAGCGAATGCTTATTTCGTTAGATTCTCAGCTCGTATGTACGATGATGGTTTGATAAAAGTAGAACAGGGTTCAATTCCATCAGATTACTCAGTAGCACCCAATGATGCTCTTGAAGCTGTGAAAACCGTCCAAACCCAACTGGCTGGCTCATGGGGAGTCCATAATAAGAACAGTGTTAATGAAATCATCGCTGGCTTTAATCTAGCTGGCCGAAACGCTGGGATTAAAGCCGAGACTATCAGACTTGAAGGGAACACTTTAGCTGATAAGTTAACTGCAATTGACGGGTATTTCAAGCGCTTATTCGTTGGAGAGGGTACGTTTGCGACTCTTAACACAGATATTCTGCGAGCAAATTCGATTACTGCTGATAAGCTGGTCATGGATATTGCTATGGCCAGACGTTTCGTCTCAAGTGATATCTTCACGGATACGCTTGCCGCTAAAGAAGCCTTTATCAACAAGCTACGGTCTGTTGTGGTCACGGCGACTTTGCTTGAAGGTTATAAAGGGCGGATTGGTGGATTCCAGATTGGTACACATGAGAAAGATTCGTCGGTGTACTGGATCACTGGTCAAAACCAATTCTCAGTCGGTATGAGTAACGGGTCTGGTCAATGGTCGCAGACGGCTTTGTGGGTCAATTGGGGCAACAATTGGGGGTATCCTGGGGACTATGCGTGGTACGTGAAAAACAACGGCAAAATGTATTGCTATAATACGGCCGAATTTTGGAATACGCCTGTTATCCATGGGGATCTCCGTGTTACTGGTCACATTTTCTACAACAATAAAGATTCAGGAAAATCTGGTTACTGGATTCACTCGTCTAAGTACTCAAATTTTGAGCCTTCGAATAACTATCTATATCTCTATTATAGCGGTTCAGGTTATGACTGGATTCCGATGAATAAAGAAATCTCAGACCGTCGATATAAGCACAATATCGAAGCTAGTACAGTCTCGGGTCTCGATGTAGTCAAAAATCTGAAGACGTACAGCTATCGCAAAGAATACGATGGCAAAATCGAGGACATTTCTTGTGGTATCATGGCGCAAGATGTCCAGAAGTACGCTCCTGAAGCGTTTTTTGAAAATCCTGACGGTGCATACTCTTACAACACATTTGCTCTTGTACCTTATCTTATCAAGGCGATTCAAGAGCTCAATCAAAAAATAGAAAAATTGGAGAAAACAGCATGAATGACAACACGAATGATGTAGTAAATCAACTGATGCTTGATTCGTTAACAAAAAGGTTCGGAGCAAGTGTTCAAGACTCAGCGAGATTTGAGGCCCTTTATCTGTATGTGGCAAGTGAGCTGCATACGATGAAAGAGGTTCTTGAATACGACCCAGCTCTAAAAGAGCTATTTGAAGAAGTGAAAGGAAAAATGACAAATGGCAATTAACAATTATGAACTAGCAAGCAAGCCTTATACTCGAGGTTTTGGAGACAATATCAAGACCGTGGTTGAAATTCGCCTGTCGGATGGTAGTCGCTACAGTACGAATATGCGTGAGTTGGCAGGAGATCGTACGGGCGATTCTGACGATGTTTTGATTAAGGCAGTATTAGATATTGTCAAGACTGAAATTGACCCGTCTAGCGCAATCGTGAAGGCTCAGGAACAGCTTAAACAAGCTAAGGAAGATTTGACTGCTAATAAAGAATATCTTGAATCTGTTTCAGCTATCACCGAGGTCTTGATTGCCTTGGCCATCTCTCAAAACGGAGGGATGCCTACCAACGCTTACGCAAAAGTAGCAGCATTTACCAAACCTCTTGTAAAAGACCGTCGCTACTCAAACGGGGACATCATCTCAGGTGCTTATCCATTCGATACCAATCCAAAATGGCCACAAGGAACACAGACCATCTTCAAATTCCAGATGCAGCAGTCCGAGGGGTACACTTACAAAGAGCAGGATCTTTCTGAAATACTCCAAAAAGGCATTTTGACCGTGGTCATGCCTAGAATCGATTAAGGAGAATATATGCAAATCGAATTTTTCAATTTTTTTCGGAGTGTCGTTCAGACCGAAGACGGATTGGTATTGTACGCCCTGGCATTGATTGTCTCAATGGAAATCATTGATTTTGTGACAGGAACAATTGCGGCGATTGTCAATCCTGCCATTGAGTATAAGAGCAAAATCGGCATCAATGGGCTACTTCGTAAAGTTTTAGGGGTTCTCTTGCTGATGATCCTCATCCCGATGTCCGTGCTATTACCCGAGAAGACGGGCTTCGCATTCTTGTATTCAATTTACCTCGGATACATCGCATTCACATTTCAATCACTCATTGAAAATTACCGCAAATTAAAAGGAAACGTTACTCTTTTTCAGCCAATCCTGAAAGCATTTCAACGCTTGTTTGAAAAAGACGAAGATAAAAATAAAGGAGAATAACACATGTCACAATTTAACGAAGTCATTATTGCATTTGCTACAGGCTTTTTAGCAGTGGCAACAGGCAGTATCGTAAAAGCAGTAAAAGATTATCTTTTACGAAAAGGCGGAGAAAAGACCATCAAAATCGTCGAAATCTTGGCTAAGAACGCAGTAAATGCCGTGGAGCAGGTCGCTTCAGAGACTGGATACAAGGGAGAAGAGAAGCTGGAGCAAGCACGGACTAAAATCCGCGCTGAACTCAATAAATATGGTATCAGCATGACTGACAAGGAACTAGATACATTTATCGAGGCATCGGTTAAGCAGATGAATGAAGCGTGGAAAGGGGAATAATCATGGATATTGATAAAAGCAGATTAAGAAGTGGCTTGCCTCAGGTCGGTGTACAACCCTATCGTCAAGTACATGCTCACTCAACAGGAAATCGAAACTCAACCGCACAAAATGAAGCGGACTACCATTATCGTAAAGACCCTGAACTTGGATTCTTTTCTCACGTTGTAGGGAATGGACGTGTCATGCAGGTCGGTCCTGTAAACAATGGAAGTTGGGATGTTGGCGGTGGTTGGAATGCTGAGAGTTACGCAGCAGTCGAATTGATCGAGAGTCACGGAAGTAAAGAAGAGTTCATGCGTGACTACAAGCTATATGTTGAGCTGTTGCGAAATCTTGCGGACGAAGCAGGTTTGCCAAAAACACTTGATACAGGGAGTTTGGCTGGAATTAAAACGCACGAGTATTGCACGAATAACCAACCAAACAACCACTCAGACCACGTCGACCCTTATCCTTATCTGGCAAAATGGGGAATCAGTCGTGAGCAATTCAAGAAAGATATTGAAGGCGGTCTGTCTGAATCTGGCTGGAAACGTAATGAAACTGGCTGGTGGTGGGAGGAGTCGGATGGTTCTTATCCGACAGACCGTTGGAAAAAAGTCAACAATGAATGGTTCTACTTTGATGAACGTGGCTATTGCTTAATCAATCGCTGGTTCAACGATGGTAAAGACTGGTTCTATCTTGATAAGCGTGGGGCAATGGTCACAGGATGGATGTTCCTTAACCATCGCTGGTATTTCTTCAAATCAGATGGTCGCATGGCCACTGGATGGGTGAAATACCGTGAAACCTGGTATTTTATGGAAGAGAAAGATGGTTATATGCTATCTAAACAGTTCATTAAGTCAGGCGATGGCTGGTATTATCTGAAAGCAAACGGTGAACTACACACGGATCCTGAATTCAAAACCGAACCAGATGGTCTTATCACAGTAGTTGATAAACCAAAAGAAGAAAAATAAAAACAGAAAGGATTTCAAAATAGATTACACTAAAACCGCAGGCAGTAGCTTGCGGTTTTTTGTTTTCTCTGAAAAAAGGTTGGATTTAAAATCCAAGAAATGTAAATTTAATAAACATATTTCAAATCCGTAAAATCATCTTTTCGGAGGAATAGTAATTTTGTCAAAAATAAAAACAGTGAAATTACTCACTGATCCTTTTGTAAACTATTAGAATTAAATTGCAACCTTCTCAACTATACGGGCAAATATGGTATGAAAATGAATACGAAGATGAATACGATTTAAAAAAATGACAGTAATTAATGAAAATGATTTTAAAGAAAAATAAATAAAAACTCAACTGTTGACAAATAACGGAAGGTATTCGTAAACACAAATTCTTTATACCATAGTTCGTGACAGTTCCTGGTTTTTTTGATAAAATCATACAGTATGCCTTTGGGCACAAAGTATGAACTGGGACTGTCTTTCCCAGCTTCGGAGGTAGAAAATGTCAGATTCACCAATCAAATACCGTTTGATTAAGAAGGAAAAACACACAGGAGCTCGTCTGGGAGAAATCATCACTCCCCACGGTACCTTCCCAACACCTATGTTTATGCCAGTTGGGACCCAAGCTACTGTTAAAACCCAGTCGCCTGAAGAATTGAAGGAGATGGGATCAGGGATTATCCTCTCTAATACCTATCATCTGTGGCTTCGTCCAGGAGATGAACTTATCGCACGCGCAGGCGGTCTCCACAAGTTCATGAACTGGGACCAGCCTATTTTGACAGATAGTGGTGGTTTCCAGGTTTATTCCCTAGCAGATAGCCGAAATATCACCGAAGAAGGAGTAACCTTTAAAAACCATCTCAATGGTTCCAAGATGTTCCTATCGCCAGAAAAAGCCATCTCTATTCAGAACAATCTAGGCTCAGACATCATGATGTCCTTTGATGAATGTCCTCAGTTTTACCAACCTTACGACTACGTTAAGAAATCCATTGAGCGTACTAGCCGTTGGGCTGAGCGTGGTTTGAAGGCTCACCGTCGCCCACATGACCAAGGTTTGTTTGGAATTGTGCAGGGAGCGGGATTTGAAGACCTGCGTCGTCAGTCAGCTCACGACCTTGTAAGCATGGATTTCCCAGGTTACTCTATCGGTGGTTTGGCAGTAGGAGAAACGCACGAGGAAATGAATGCAGTCTTGGACTTCACAACCCAACTCCTTCCTGAAAACAAACCTCGCTATTTGATGGGTGTGGGAGCGCCAGATAGCTTGATTG
>ERZ773049.223-NODE-223-length-35912-cov-6.458293_pt1 | contig 35912 bp, 33 predicted proteins | sample MGYA00580633_ERZ773049 | MGnify/ENA primary metagenome ERZ773049 (study PRJEB29015, sample SAMEA2737991) | human oral metagenome | biome: human oral; feature: human-associated habitat; material: dental | place: China | collected 2066 ...
GACCGCCGGCCGACAATCGCAAGTGTATGTGGAGCGCCGTGCAAGAATCAGCTCGTTTGGCGTGGACCCTTCCCCACGGGCAAAGTCGGACGTCGCAATGCCTTGGCGCATCCTCCCCAAATGGCGGGTGTCCATGCTCGCAGGCCCATCTCGTCCCACTGAACTTGAACAATCACGCTGTCCGCTTACCCAACTCCCTGCCGTTCTCCATGAACCCGAGCCCTCGGTTTCCCCACCGCTGCCCCTCAGGACGGCGTTTCCTCATCTTGTACATCGCTACGGGGGTAACAACCATGATGCACAAACAGACGAAAACCGTCGCGATGCAGAAGAAGGCAATCGCGTTGCAGATGGCGACACTCACGATTGAGATGATGACCGCCAAGAGAAAGAGAATGCCGTTAACGATCTCCACGTTGTCCCCTCTCCTAAGCTGACGAGGAGCTCTCAGGGGAACGCATCATTCCACCCTTAATGTGGGCTTCTCTCCCAGGTCCGGGAAGAACTCTCGCATGGGCCTGCTCCGAAAGGCGCCGCCAATCTACTCGTCATCCATTTTGACGTCGAACTCTTTCTCTATCGATCTCTACCATTCTTCGCCCTCGATCGATCCCAACAATTCACCTATAGAAGGGAGATTAGCACACGATAGAAGCTCCTTAGCCCGGAAATAGAGTCTAATCGTATCCAAAAGATTATACCTGTACACAAAAGAGTCTACTTGTACCCAAAGAAGAAGCCGGGAACTTTGGCAAGCCACTCATTCATGAGGGCCACATAGACAATGGAATCTTCTAGCTTATAGTTCTGCTGACTAAGGCGGAGAAAGACCTTGTCGCCGATGAACTCCATGTGGATGCCGCGTAGGCGGTTCATCATGAACTCTTGCATGGGGCCGGTCAGCAACGCGTGCGTGGCCTGCTCATTCTCCGTTTTGATGTCGAATTTCTTGTTGAACTCCTGCCACTCCGTGTTGAAATCGTTGTTCGCCAACCCGAATAGCCCTTCGGGTTTGATGTGCATGCGCGGCAGCACTCCGGGCAGCGGGTAGCACAGAAACGTATCGCGGTAAGTCGTTTTATTTTCCCCGTACCCAGCCTCCCAGACAGCTTTATAGTAGAAGGCTTCGCCGCACGACAAGGGCATCGCGATGACAGCACGGGCTACATGTCCGTGCCCTCCGAGCCCACAGACCCTACCCGTCGCCTTCCCAAGGGCGGTATCGGAGTCGACATAACGGAAACCGTGAGATTTCGCCCATTCCTCGCGCTGCCTCCGCTGGCGCATACAGAACCAAGCGTACAGACACAGAACAGCAACGAAACCAATAAAGAAAATGATGTTCGGTCCTGTCATTACCTCGGAAAAGCCTGAGGCGGAGTTAGTTGCGCCACGAATAGGAGCGCTGGTAAACACTGTAAAACTCATGATCATCCTAATCGCTAGTCGATTCTTTCCACTGAGTGCGGCTTCCTCGAAGCCGCACTCGCGCTGGGCGCCTGTTTCAGCACATGGGCTTTCCTCTCTTACCTGGCTACGGCCGGGCCGTCCCTTCTTGCTCGGCCACGGCCGGGTGACTCTATTGGCGCCGCCGATTGACGGTGACTCTATTGGCGCCGCCGATCGACAATGCATTCCACCAAGACGAGGGCGAACATTCCTCCGATTCACGGCGAACACTTGCAAGTGTATTCAGGCTGCCGAGACGAATTCAGCCCCGAAAACGTGGAGTCTTCCCCAGCCGTACCCCTCAGAGGGCGACAAAGCCGCCTAACGTCGGCAATTCGAGCACGACGTAGCGCGCTGTTACGCGAAAGCCGACGGACTCATAAATCTTGATAGCCCCGACGTTTGGAGCTATGACGGTGACATTGAGGTAGTGCACGCCTTCACGCTTAAGCCCTTCGGCCATGGCCAGCAACGCGGCCTTCGAGTGGCCGTGGCCGCGGTATCCCTCATAGACGTGAAGATCCCAAATACGCGCGTCTTTACCATCGATTTCCGCCCAGATGCCGCCGATCGTCGTCGAATCGACGCATATCGCCATGAGGGCGTGACCCGGTGTGGCCACACCGTCGGAAAGACGCTGCCGTGCCCGCATGAGAACATCCCACGACCCCCTGGTCGGGCACGAGCCGGAAGCTAACGCGAGGTGGCGGTCGGCTGAACGCATCGTTCGTTCAAGAAAGACGTCAAGCTCGGTGGCCGTCATCGATCTCACGTGAATGTCATCGTACGTACTGGTGAGATGGACGTCGGAAATGGGGACCGTGAGCCTTTCCGATATTTCCCGCGAAGGCAGCTCCGCCAGGCCGCCCTCACCCGGAAAGACCTTCATCGCCACGGGCTTGTCCTCGCAGGCAGCAAAGATCTTGCGCACCCACGGAAGCGGGTCGCCGGTTATCTTCGAGGCGACAACCTCCGGTTCCTCGCCGTCGCGAAGCCACATCCAATCGCCGGTCTCCGCCACGAAAACGCGGGAATCGCGGGGCACGCCCAGCCGGAACATGGCGGCCTTCCGCGCCTTGTACTCGGCGACGAGACCCGTGCGCAATGCGCCGCTCGCCACGCGCACGCAAGCCATATGCTCAATTGCGCGCGGCACCCATACCCCCACGTCGGCAGGAGAAATTTCGACGATGCGCATGCCCCAATTCTATTGCCTCTATTGCCGGTCAAGATGCACGGCCCAGACAACCCCTTGTTGTGGGATTATGTGCACACTGGCAGTGAGATGGCGATTTTCTCCCAATAAGCGACACTTCATGAAACACTTTGTTCTCTTTGTCTTTCGATGCCAGTGTTAATTGCCTTTCGCTATCGGAGTTAGCTTCCTTTCAGTGATTCGATATTTCGATGTTCCGACGTCGGCTTTAGTTGCCGTTCATTACCGGTGTTAGCTTCCGTTTGGCGCTGCCGGCTGTATTTATGTCACCAGAGGGCTTTTACACGTGTGACGTTCTATGACGCCGATGTGCCGCGCCCTACGCCTGTTCGAGACGCCCGTCTTTCATCACGACGACGCGGTCGGCCACGCGGGCGGCCTCCTCATGATCGTGGGTGACATACACGGCTCCCGTTCCCGTGAGAATCCGACGCAGCTCCAGCGAGAGCTCCTCGCGCAGATCACGGTCCAATGCCGAAAGCGGTTCATCCAAAAGCATGAGCGCGGGCGACCTTGCGAGGGACCGCGCCAGCGCCACCCTCTGCGCCTGACCTCCAGATAAAGTCGTTACGTCGCGATTTTCGTACCCGGGAAGGCCAACCAATTCGAGAAGCTCAGCCACCCGTTCGCGGACAACCTGCCTGCGCTCCCGGAGGCCGCGACGTCGTCCTTCGATCCGGGCGCCGCAGTTGCGCCCCTCGATTCCATAGGAGACGTTCCGCGCCACATCCCGGTGGGGAAAGAGCAACCCGTCTTGGAACACCATTCCGCAATCGCGCTTATGTGGCGGTGTCCCGGAAACGTCCGCACCTCGAAGCAGCACTGTGCCACGGGTGGTTTCCAGACCCGCGATTCCACGCAGAAGGCTGGATTTTCCGGAACCCGATGCCCCGAGAAGAGCAAGAACCTCGCCTTCGCCCACGGTGATGTCGACACCGTCAACAGCGATATGCCCATCGGGATAGACGACGCTGAAATCAGCTATGTCGAGAAGCGGCACACTAGTCACTGAACCCTCCTCCGATGGCCGAGCTGTTATTGGTTACCGAATTTTCCATAGCTGCCGAGCCCTCGGTTACCAAGCCGCCCTTGGCTGCCAAACCCTCTTTAGTTGCCGAACTGTAGCTGTCTTTGGTCACTAAGCCCTCCTCGATCCCTGAGCTCGTCGAGCCAGACGAGCTGGAGGAACTAGATGGATCACGCCTTGCCTCACACACGAACATGATGAACGCGGTGAGAAGCCCAAGAATAACGCTGGCGGCGAGGGCCATTCCATAATTGTCTGCCCCCGGCCGGTTGAGCAGTCGCGAGATGAGAACCGGCAAAGTGTCGTTCTCACCGCTGACCAGAAAACTCGAAGCCCCAAACTCACCGAGGCTGATCGCCAAGGCGAAACCCACGGCAAGAGCAAGTCCTCTGGCCGCCAACACAAGATCCACCGTCCGCGTAACTCTGGCTGGGCCGGCGCCGAGCAATGCCGCGGCTTCCCGCAGGCGCGGATCAATGGCCCTGAGAACCGGCAGGAGGGCACGCAGAACCATCGGCACGGCGACGATCGCCTGCGCGAATGGGACGGCCTCGCTTCCAAGCTGCAGCGGCGGCCCCCGCAGGGCGATGAGAAAACCGAATCCAACCGTCACGGAGGAAACGCCGAGGGGCGCCATGGCGAATCCTTCGGCAAGACGCTGCCAAAGGCGCCCGCGCCTGCTACGCGTGGGCCGAGAGAGAGCGAAGGCCAAGGGAATGCCTATCCCCAGCGCTACGAGCGTGGCATAGCCGGCGGCGCGCATGGAATTGCCAAGCGCGTCGATGACGGTCACACCCCCCGTGAAACCCGATCCCGCGGTCGCAAGTTGCCTGTAGTTCTCCAGACTCCACCGGTCTTCGTGCATGAACGACCGCGCTACAAGCGAGGCCATGGGAGCCACGATCAGCGTCACGATCACACCCACCGTGAAAGTGACGGCGGGAAGATCGGCTCGACGCATCCGCAGCTTGCGATTGGCCATAGGCAGCGGCATCGAGTGCGATATTCGCGACGAAACGACGAGCGCAAGCGCCACGATGACGAATTGGGCAAGAGAAAGGCCGGCAGCCACGTCGAAGTTAAGCCGATTAGTGCGCGCCCATATCTCGGACTCGAGGGTCGATACCCCGCCCAGGGTCATCACTATTCCATAGGCGGTCGAACAGAAGAGAAAGACGAGGCTGGCCCCACTGGCAATCGCGGGCATAAGGGCGGGAAAGGTCACCGTGCGGAAAATTCTGACAGGCCCGGCGCCGAGCATTCGCGCGGCGTCGGCGGACCTCGGGTCAAGGCTTGCCCACATCGCACCGACGGTTCGCACGATGACGGAGAAATTGAAGAAGACCATCGCCGCCACAACGGCCGTTTCCGTCCCGTCAAGCTCCAACCACGAGTAGGCCCCTTCTTTTCCCAACACAGAGCGGAAGGCTACGCCGACGACGACGGTTGGAAGGACGAAGGGGACGGTTGCCACGGCCCGCAGGGCGCGCTGGCCGGGAAAGCGGCAGACGTAAAGGGCATAGGCTCCCGGCACGCCAAGCAACACAGACCCTAACGTGCCTATAGCGGCCATCCGCAGAGTCGTCGCCACGAGCTCCCACGTGCGATCCGAACCCAAGGCTTCGAAGGCGCGAGGCGCAATGCCCCGAGCAAGCATGGCCCCAACCGGCCACGCAAAAAAGACCGCGAGAAGCGCCATGGGGATGGCAACGGCAGCGACTGTGGCGATCACCGGGCCCCGGGAGCGCATCCTCGCCCCCCGGGCCCGGGCCTCGGCTTCGACTCTCGCCCTCAGAATGGCAGCGCCCTTCTGCTACTTGTCATTTGCTGACCATCACTTCGCGACCGCCGCCCAATCCTCGAGCCATGCGTCGCGGTTCGCCGCAACCTTGCCCAGATCGGGAACGATCGGGTGCTCTGCCAGCTTCGCCTTGGCGGCCCATTCGGCGGGCAGCTGCACGCTCGAATCGACGGGATACATATACATCGACGTCGGGATCGCGCTTTGCACCTTCTTCGAAACCATGAAATCGACGAAGGCCTTCGCGCCCTTAGCGTTGTCAGTTCCCTTGACCACTCCGGCATACTCGACCTGGCGTACGCACGTGGACTCGATTACACCGGTGTCTTTCGTGAACGCCGGCGACGAAGCATAAGACAGAACGAGTGGATACTTGCCTTTGCCTTCTCCCGCGGAAAAATCAACGTTATAGGCGTTCGTCCAATCAGATGCGACATGGACGCCGCCGAGTACCATTCGGTTCAGATACCCCTTCGCATCCTCACCCTTCACTGTTTCCACGCCTGCGAGGTAGGCGAAACCGGTGGTCGAGGCGTTCGGATCGATGATCGAGAGAAGCCTGGAATACTTGGGCTCTGCCAGATCGTCCATGCCGGTCGGTTCTTTGACGCCTTTCTCTTTGAACCATTTGTGGTCTACATTGACGCACACGTCGCCGCGGTCGATGGGCGTCAGCCCTTTGATCTCCTTGATCTGATACTCCTTGGCCGATTGCGGCAGAGCCGACGAGGCGTAGTCGACGAACAGGCCCTGTTTGGCCGGAACGGAGGCCGTGTAGCTGTCGATCCCGTAGACGGCGTCGTACTTCGGCGAGTCCTTTGTGAGGACCAGTTGATTGGCGACGCCGGCGTCGCCCGCGGGGGTCGTAACGAGCTTGTATCCCGTCTTCGACTCGAACTCCTTAACGAGTTCCTTGGGAAGATTGAACGAATCGTGCGTGAGCACGGTGACGGTTTTAGAGTCGGCTTTTTTTGTCTCAGTCGATTCACCCGAGCAACCCACCATCGCGAGTGCCGCAACTAGGCAGGCGGCGGAGCGAAGTCTCTTGCGTATCATTGCTTCCTCCATTTCAGGAGGGCCCGCCGCCTTCGGCGGGGAGAGCTCGACTCCCTTCGCCGGTGCTAACCGGATCAGGTTCGAGGGTCTGCTTTCGCACTCTCAGCGCCCCTGTGGCGCTCCCCTGTCGCACGGACAATGCTACAAGCAAAGGCTTCTAGCGTTCAAAAGTCGGCCAAACGCACGGGTGAGCGCCTTCGGCCTCAGACGTCACTTCGATTTCGAAGAGCCTTTTGATTTCGAGGAATCTTTCAAACCGGCCGCGAGCGCATCGCTCAGCCCATACCAGCGCGCCGCCCGGCGCAGAACCAATTCGTTGACCACCGCGCCAACGGTGGCCGATACGACGGAAAAGACCAGCGCGGTGCGAAGAGGTTCGGAGAAATCGTTCTCCTCCGGCCGAGCGCGGCCGGAGACCGACTTCCACACCACGTCCACGGCCTTGTTCGCGATGATTCCCGAGACGATGCCCGCGCCCGCACTGACGAGCTTCCATCCAATGTCCATAGGGGACTCCCTTCTTGTCGTCGCTGGTCATATTATCGCGTGATCGAGGATGTCACGCGACTTTCCATCCACAGCGTCCACTTGCCATCCACATCATTCGCTATGGTCCACAGCGCAGTTGCGATCCGTGCCCGTCGCACCCGCTATTTGATGGGAGCGTCGCCGACGTCGATTCTGTGGAAGTTGAGATGAGATCGCGATGCCGTGGGGCCACGCTGGCCCTGATATCGCGAACCGCTCGCACCCGACCCGTAGGGCTTGTCCGCCGCGGAAGAAAGCTGGAAGAAGCACAGCTGCCCCACCTTCATGCCCGGATACAAAATGATGGGCAGCGTGGCCGTATTGGAAAGCTCAAGGGTTACGTGGCCGGAGAAACCCGGGTCGATGAATCCCGCCGTCGAATGGGTGAGCAGCCCTAGCCTGCCCAGGCTCGATTTTCCTTCGAGGCGCGCGGCGACGTCGTCGGCCAAAGTAACCGTCTCGTAAGTCGATCCCAGAACAAACTCTCCCGGATGCAGAACAAAAGAACCTTGGGCCGGAACGTCAACGAGGCGAGTGAGCTCAGACTGGTCGGCAGCGGGATCGATGACGGGATAGCGATGGTTGTTGAACAGCCGAAAAAAGCGGTCAAGATGAACATCGACGCTCGAAGGCTGGATCATCTGCCGGTCCCATGGCTCCAGGCGGACTCGACCCGAGTCGACGTAGGAGAGGATGTCACGATCGGATAGAAGCACGATTCAAGGGTATCTGCTGGCTTAAGGAGCTTTATTGATCGGCACGCCTAATTTTGCAGGCGAGCGACACAGCCAGCTGGTGTATCAAGTTATCAGCGAAGCAAGCAAACGATGCCTTCGAGTAACACCCATTGCTTAACTTGCTCAGCCGGATGCCGCGTCAATCGGTTTCATCTGATAGAATTTCATCTGCGTCATGCGGGCGTAGTTCATCGGTAGAATGGAAGCTTCCCAAGCTTCAGAGGCGGGTTCGACTCCCGTCGCCCGCTCCACCGGAGCCGAAGCGCAATCCTCTGCCATTCAAAAACACCAAAAGTCCAAATAGGACGATCGCTCTTGACGGTTTTCTGGAGTGCGCGTAAAAAAGAAAGATGACAATTCAACTACTTCACACGCGATACCCGCTCATTCAGGCTCCCATGAACTGGATGACGAACGCAGAGTTCGTCGCCTCCGTGGCTTTGAGCGGCGCTCTTGGAACGCTGGGGCCGAACGCGGGACAAACGTCCCTGACGAGCGATCCCGTCCAAACCGCGGATCGCCTGCGACACGAGATCCTTAAGGCTCAAGAGATCTTAGACGCGGCTCCATCCGTTCCTGGGAATCTCGCGGTGAACGTCGTCGTTCGCGATCCAAACGCCACGATCGACGACGATCCTTTCTTGGGGCCGTGGCTTGCGGCATGTTTCGATACGGGCATCAACGCATATGCAGTAGTCGGCTCCCCCAATCCCCACGTTTTCGACGCGATCAAGAAACACGGCGGTACAGTCGTCTTCCGCCCTCTCACTCCGACGGCAGCAGCCGCCCACCAGGCCGAAGCATTGGGAGCGGACATCCTGGTAGCGACGGGGCGGGAAGAAGGCGGCTTGCTTCCCGATGGGCCAATGGGTACTTTCACCGCTGTTCCAGCCATGGTCGACGCCGTCTCAATCCCCGTTTTCGCGGCTGGCGGCATCAACGACGCCAGGAGCGTCGCCGCCGCTTTCGCCTTGGGCGCGCAAGGGGTCTACGTCGGATCTCGTTTTCTCGCGACGAAAGAATCCCCCGCTGCGCAAGCTGTCAAAAACTTCATTCTCGACTCCTCCGGCGAGGATCTCGTGGAGGTTTCCGAAACTCAACGCTCGCTGCCCACCCCCGCCGCCCTCAGGTACGCAGCGGAATACGCGGCGAGCCACGACGGCACCCCGATCGAGCAGGACCTCATGAAAAAGGGCGGCCTGCGACCGGGAATGCTCGTCGGCGATTTCGATGAGGGAGTCGTCACGGTTAACTCTGGAATCGGAGTCATCCAAGACATTCCCACCGTCGCGGAACTTGTCGAACGCCTCGCCTCCGGCATCGCCTAAGCGGGATACCCGGCATCGCCTAAGCGCGGTACGCCACTCGAAGTTTCCCATTCAGTGACGCGGGAAATCACTCGAATTCGAGCGCGACTTGCGCTCGCAAGTTTCCGGCGCCATTCAGGCTCTATCGGTATGCGAGCCTGAATGGCGCCGGAATTCGTTCATATAGGGCGAAGCCGCCCACCATCTCAACCATATGCGAGTCTACACAGGGTCACCTCACACATTCGGGCTTTCGCACACTCAAACTCTCGCGATAGAGGTATTTACCAAGGCATTTCGTAGGAGTCGGCTCCTCGTTTACTTGGCAAGGCGTCGCCCGAAAGCTTGCGCATTTCGACGTCGCGAAGGTTGCCTTCTCCGTCTCGCTTCAAAGCGATCTCAACGGATTGGCCCTGTTTGGTCAAACGCCACCAATCCAGGCCTACCTCCGTGAGCTGTGCCCCCATTAGTCGAGCAAAACCATCGAGAGACCACGCGGGATCGTCGACGCGGGGAATGATGTTGGGCAAGTAGCCCACAGCTTCGAGGAAATCCACGAACAGCGCCTCGCGCGGCAGACCCCACAAGGCGATCGTGACTCGATGCCCGAACACGTTGACCTGTGGCATGTAAAACCGGTAGTTGGGGCCAAAAATATCGTGGACGCAAGAGGCGACGTCGGACGCCAGTTCCGACAGAAGTATGCGCGGCGAGACTTCCTTGCTGTAGGGGACCTCCTCGGTCACAAACTCGCTGAGTCCATGCCGCTCTCCATACTCTCTCATGGCCACAGTGATCGGATGGGCAACGGTGTGTTCGATGTACCGCGGGCACCATCCCCACATCAAAGTGGTGGGCAATGATGTGATCGATGCGATTATTGATCCGCGCACCGTCATACTTCCGCGAGAAGAGCTGATAACAGCCTCGTTCACTTCGCGATCGAAGTCTATCTGGTTCTCTTCCCCGAATTTCTCTGTCAGCCACTCAAAGAAGCGGTGCTGCGCAATCTGGGAGTACAAATAGGCGTGCTGCGCCACTCTGTGGACTTGCCGGAGTTCGTGCGCTTGTAAGGCCATGCCTTCAGTGTTTCACATGCAGAACGACGCCGGATCAGGCATCCCACGTCGCGGAATGCGCGGTAAGGCAAAACAAAGGGAAACCAAGGAAAACATAAACGGCGCGCCACCTCGCATCACATCTTTCCATCTGCCATGGTGAACGGCGTGTCAGCACTGATCGTCGCCGCCGCGCTTTTCACGAACGCGCCGGACGGCCCTCGAGTTTTGGCCGCCCAACGTTCCTACCCGCCGGAGTTAGCAGGCCGATGGGAGTTCCCCGGCGGCAAAGTCGAACCGGGAGAAGCGCCTCTTAACGCTCTAAGGCGTGAACTACGAGAGGAAATCGGGGCAGACATCAGCTTTCAGGCTCCACCTTGCCAACACCTGCCCGTCCCGCCGCCAACGACCGCCGTGCCACGCACGCCCTCACCGAACACGCCCTCACCGCGGATACCCCTGCTGGGTCTCATCGAAGGACCCACCGGCGACTGGCCGCTCCCCGGCGGGCGCCGCATGCGACTGTGGGCAGGGTACACACGGGGCGAACCGCACCTCGGCCCGGATCATCTAGAGCTCAGATGGCTTGGAGCCGATGAGCTTGAATCCGTCCCATGGCTCGAAGGGGACGTGCAGATTCTCGAATCACTTGCGCAACTCATGCAGTCGCTTGGCTAAGCCAAGCTGGAGTATTCTGGCTCTATGCCCAAAATCTCGGGGAAAAACCTCACTGAGCACCGCGAACGCACACGTGAGGCCCTTTTCGCTGCTCTTTCGCGACTCATGGCCGCAAAAGGTTTCGACGCCATCAGCATGAGTGATCTGGCAGCCGAGGCGGGCATAGGCAGAACCGCGATATACAACCATTTTTCCGATAAGGAAGAGCTGCTTTTGGCATATATCGAGTTCGAAGTGAGCGCCTATATGAAACGCATCAACTCCAGATTGGAGACGGTCGATTCACCTCTGGACAGGCTTCGAATCTATGCCCGCGAGCAGATGTTAGCCAAACGCGGCTATTTCTTCTCGCCCGGTGCTCCACTTCGCGACGTCGTCTCGAAAGAAACCGCCTTGGCTCTGCGCGATCATGCGTCAATCACCGGCAAATTATTTCGCAGAATCCTGAACGAATGCGTCCAGGCCGGCGTGATCCCAAACCAAGATTTGGATATTACGGTTCAGCTACTCCAAGGCGCACTTACGGGTCGGCGCGTTCCGAAGAGCGAGCCTGAACGTTCGTCTTATCTTGACGCAACCGACCATTTCGTGTTGCGTTCGGTTGGCGCAGAGGTGCCGAATGATCTCGCACCTCTCGAAGTCTCGGCTTCAGAGACCAGCATATGATTTCCTCTACCGCTTCATCTGCGCATCAGACAAAACTGAGAACGCACGACCTCGACGTCACGTGACCTCGGTTCCACGTAATCACCAATTCACACCGGAACCTCCTCCGCCTCCACGCTCTTGACGGGAATCTTCGTCACCTGCCTTGTTGTTGTCCCTGAGTTTCTTTTCTTTCTCATCCAGGGACGGGTCGTCGGAAGGAGGCGTGGGGGACGAACTCGAACCTCCCCGATTCGACGGCAGTTGGTTGGATCCAGAGCTTGGGCTCGTTGACTGCGATGGGTTTTGGTTGGGGTTCTGGTTGGGATCCTGTCCAGGATTTTGATTTGGATCCTGCCCAGGATTCTGGTTCGGATTCTGTCCAGGATTTTGGTTCGGATTCTGGCCGGGATTCTGGTTGGGATCTTGTCCAGGATTTTGGTTCGGATTCTGATTTGGATCCTGGTTCGGGTTCTGGTTGGGATTCTGGCTCGGGCGCGGCGACGGAGGATTCGCTTTCTTGTCCTGACGGTTTTTGGACTTCTTGCTCTTGTCATCGTTCTGGGAACAGGGGGCGATGATGGAAGCTGCCTTTTTGAAATCCTTTCTGGCGACGGCACTCCGTTTTGCAGACTTCGCTTGATCGCCGCGATTCTCGTAAGTAAGGGAGAGATTTCGCCTAACCTTGCACTCGGGTTCGTCGGTCTTGGTGATCTGCTTGCCCTTCCGCTCCGATTTAGGAGCTCTTTCAAGAGCTTCCGTAAGGCTATCAATGCCATCCGAGTATTCTTTGTTCTTAGCCTGAGCCGTGCCAAGATTGAACGAACTCTCCCATCCCTGAAGGAACTTAGGAGTGATGCGCATCGCAAGTTGGTAGCGTCCCACGGATGCCGCAGGATCACTGCTGTAGGCCAGCTTTGCCCATCGCGGCAAAAGGAACATGGCCAGGCACCACAGCGTGATCACGATGAGGACCACACCGCCGCCCCATTTCCACTTTCGCATCGTGCGCAGGCTCATCGCTTCCCCGCTCTCAACCGAATACGAGGCATCATCACGACGACTTCCCAACACACCAGCAAAATCAAGACGATCCCTGCCGGCCACAGCACGGGGCTTCGATGTTCCTTGCCAACTCGCACTTCTTCTTCGATCTCAGAAATATCTGGGACGTCGATGCCCTGGCCGAGCGATGTTCGGTGTGAATAGGTAACTTTAAGCTGCTTTGCCACGGCTTTCAGGGTTTTCTCGTCGATCTTCGAAATCGCTATTTGGTTGGTTTTAGGATCTTGGATATAGTCGCTTCCGATCCCCGAAATATCCGTTTTCTTCATTTTTCCGCCCTTCGAGGTTCCGTATCCAAGCACGCTTCCACCGTCAATGAAACGACGAATTTGGGCATACGTCTGTTTGTTCTTCTTGCCCGCGGCACCGCGAGATTCGCCGTCGCCGAAGAGGTAGACGAACTGACGAGCCTCGGGGTGGCTCTTATGGGAACGCGCTAGCTCCCTTTTGAGAAGATCAACGGGGCGATACACCGAAGACCCGTCCGACTGGCTGGACCACTCCGGTTTCACCGTTTGCAGCCACGATTCTACGGCCGCCGAGTCACTCGTCACAGGAAGCTCCCTAGTTGCCGATGCGTTGAAGGAGATGATCGAGTACCTCGCTCCAGGAATTTTGGAAACGATTTTCCGGATGTCGGCCCGCACCCCCTCCAGCCGAGGCTTGGTGCCGTCGTAGTCTTCCGCGTTCATTGAACCCGTCGTATCGACAACGAAGTAGATGTTTGCGCCTTTGACTGTTTCCATCCGGGGCAAGGACACACTCGGAGCCGCCCCCATGGACGCCACCGTCACAACCATGAGCCCTCGCCTCGTCCAGTCTTTCCAGGCACCCTTGTTGAGCTCCCTTTGACGCATCCAGCAAAAGACGCATAGCCCAACGCCTCCGATGCCGACGATCGCCACGACCCAGGCGGGCCATATCCACATCATCACAGCCGATACCTCCACGCCAATAGGACGATCAACAGCACTCCCAAACCTGCAAGCATCGGCCAAACACCCGGGGTGTCCACAACGAAGACCTCTTTGTTCGATGCCAGCTCTTTCTTGTCTTGCGCCTGAATGCTCTTGACGATTTGGTCACCGGAGCTGGCGCTTGCGGCGTCGTACACTTTTCCTCCGATGCCCTTGATCTCCTTGCGGAAGCTGGTTTTGCTGCTGCTCCGTTGGTACGACTCAATGAGCAGCCCCAGAACGCGAATATTACGTTTTTTGGCAACCTTCACGGCTTCGTCCAATTGGAACAGAGGGGTACCCTCCAGCGCATTGTCCGTTGCGAACAAAATGCTGCGCGAGCGCTGCTTGTTTCCGTAGTCGAAACTTTGAGTGCAACTGACCAAACCATCGCCGATCAGCGAGGAACCCCTGCCGTAGTCTCCGGCGTCCGTCCGGAGTTGAAGATCGTTTTCGTCGCTCATGCTCCCCGTTCCCTGGAGAACTCTTTTAATGCGGTTGAGCTCCTCTTTGACCATGTCGTAGTCGTCCGAGAGAGGGAAAATGACGGAAGCGGACTTGTTCCACACGACTAGCGCTACCCGTTCACCTTTGAATTGATTGACCATTTCGGCGAATGTCTCGAGGACTTGGGCGTCGAAGCTCGTGACGGACCCCGAAATATCGAGGCAAAGAACCAAGTCTCGCGAAGCCAATTTCGAAGAGTTCGCTCTCATCTCCGAGGGACGGGCAAGGATGACGCTGGCGGATAGGGTCACGACAACCATGGCCGCCATCATGCACATCGCAGCCATCCGCAGTTTCGTCATTCGGCTGCGATAGCGCGTGCCAAGACGAAGAAGACGAGTGTGCGCGACGTAGGCGACGCTTTGAACGCGCCTGTCACGCCCGCGAATCCAGGCAATCAGGCCGATCGCCGCAACAAGTCCGCAAACCAGCGGAACCGCCCATGAGTTCACCATGAGGAGACCTCTTCTATTGCTTGTTGAATGGAGGCTTTCGCGTCAGCACGGCTCACCGGCCCGAAAGCCGGTTGCTCCCACGCTTCGAGCAGTTCGCAGACCGACACGAACTGTTTAGCGGCTCTGAGATCGGCCACGGTCCATGTGCTTAAGTCTCGCCCGGCTCTTTCGCCGAGGAACTCGCGCATGGTTCGCGACAGCATTTGATGGAGCTCGCGCAGATCCTCGGCCTGAAGAGACTGGAGCGCGGAGATCCAGCGCTCGCGTTGAGTCTGGACGACGGGAGCGAGAATGATCTGAGAAGCCATCCTCCTGACGTAGAAGTAGTGCCAGCCCACGAACCATAAGACGACGGCCAGAACGGCGATGCCCGCGAGTGCCGTGACGAGCATCGTTCCCGGCCTTGGTGTGAAGTATTCAGTGCCTTGCATGATGTTGCCTCTTCAATAGACCGACGACCACGGACACGACGTCTTCGGACGAAGACACAGAGGCATTGAGAACTCCGTGGCGTGCCAGAAGCTCAGACGCCCTCCATTCGCGCGCGGCTCGATCCTCCATCACTTCCTGCTGCAAACCGGGATCTGATCGAACGTATTCGGGAAGGAAGACGTTCTCTTCTATATCCGCCATCGAAGCGATGCCTTCAGCCGTCAAGGGCATATCCTCGACGCGAACCACCATCAGCTCGTGTCGCTCCCGGATGCGGCGAAGGGTGAACTCCGCGTTGTTGGTGGGCCAAAATTGGTCGGTCACCAGCACGACGAGCGATCGTTCCCGCGTCGTTTTCAACATGTAGTCGACGATCGCCGTGACGTTCGCCTCCGAGGAAGTTTGAGCGAAGGCGTGTTCGGTGCGGTCGAGAAGAAAATCGAGATGGCTCAGACCGTGACGAGCGGGCAGCCGCATAGCGCCGGAGGCATCTCCGTAGACGAGGCCCACTCTGTCGCCTCGATATGAGGCAAGATAGGCCAGCATTTCCGCGGCGGCGAGGGCTATGGCGTCTTTCGTCTCGCCCGACGGCGCGAGCGCGCGCATCTCGATGCTCGTGTCCATGAGCATCTGGGTAAATACGTCAGTGTCGCGTTCAAACCGCCGAATGATGGGTTTTCCGGAGCGCGCTGACACCTTCCAGTCAATGTCTCGCACGTCGTCGCCCGGCCGATAGTCGGTCAAATCCTCGAAATCGTTTCCCTTGCCGGTGAGGATCGACGTGTGGGACCCCTCGAAGAGCCCCGCGGCTCTCCTCACCTGCGGGAGGGACAGACGGGCACGAATAAGGGCCATTCGCTGGCCTGAGGTCGTGCGAGTCATGGGGTTGGCACCGCGTTGAAGACCGTGTCGATAATCGCCTCCGGCGTGACGCCGTTGGCCAAAGCGTCAAAGGTGCGCACCAACCTATGGCGCAGCACCGCGTGGCGGAGCTGTTTGATGTCGTCAGGTATCACGTAGTTGCGTCCGGCTTGAAGGGCGAGGGCCTGGCCCACCTGCATGAGTGACAGGCCTCCACGAGGCGAAGCACCCACTCGTACGTCTTCCATAAGGCCTTGAATCGGCCTCGGCCCACCACCTCGGGTCGTATTGATAATTGCAACTATGTACTTTTTGATCGCTTCATCTACATAAACGCGCTGAACCGCGTCTTGGAGAAAGAGAACGTCCTGGGGCGCGACCGGCGTTTCCTCAACTTTCTGCTCGAATGTGCCCATGGCCGTTCTCGTCAGAATCTCAACCTCGTCCGATGGCCTGGGGTAAGTCAATACCTCCTTCATGAGGAATCGGTCCATCTGCGCCTCCGGAAGGATGTAGGTGCCTTCTTCTTCGATCGGATTCTGCGTCGCCATCACCGTGAAAGGCCTGGGAAGCTTATAAATGGTTCCGCCTATGGACGTTTGCCCCTCCTGCATCGCTTCGAGCATGGCCGATTGCGTTTTCGCCGACGAACGATTGATCTCATCAAGAAGCACCACATTGGCGTGAACCGGGCCAAGCTGAGTGGTGAACGTTCCCGTCTCGTAGGAGTACATTTGCGTGCCGACGATATCGTTGGGCATGAGGTCCGGCGTGCATTGGATCCTCGAAAAAGTGCCAGACATCGCGGATGCGATCGTCGTAGCCGCTGTGGTTTTGGCCAGGCCCGGAACGGATTCGAGCAGAACGTGCCCCCTGGCGAGCAAGGAGGTGACAAGAGCGGTGTACAACGCCTCCTGCCCCACGACGCGGGTTTCGAAGATGCTGCGGATTCGCTCCAGCAGATCGGTGCTATGGGTCAAGTCTCTGGCGCTGATGTCGCCCGACGCCATTCCCCTCATCGCTTTCCTTTCTTGCCGGTCTGATCGGTTATAAGCACACTCTACAATCCAAACGCCCACACGTGATCCCGCTCTGTGGACAGAGAAGCCCAAAGCGGACGCCCTCAATCAAGAATTCTTGCAGACTAGGGCCCCTAAGGGAAAGGCATCCCAAAATGGACGGAACTAGCAGGAAGGGCATCTCGTAGGCTACTTTTGAAGGGCTAGGCAGGTAATCTGAAAGGACGGTGATCGGGCAAAATGAGCTCTTCGCCTGACAATCCGTGGCTCAACCAAGGCGCACCCACTGCGTCCAACCAGCCCCCGGAATCACGCCGCCCTTTGTATTTCCTTGTTTTTGCGGCCGGAGTATTGCTCCTCACACTCATGGCGGTCTTCTACATCAAGGTGATCCGCGATGGGCGCGATGCCGCAGATCCTGACAAAGATCCAAAGTCGACGTCGGAAGAGGCGCCGCAAACACCCTCATCCGAGAAAAAGACCACATTGAACGGCAACGGGTCCCTCGACGAGGCCCGCACCGTTGTCAAGGAGCTCAAAGAAAAAACCTCCTGCGAGGTGGAAAGCGACGCCAAGAATCTCACCGTCTTCATTCAGGCTGCCAACAAAGAAGACAAGCTGAGCAAGGAGCGGAAGTTCATCACGTCCGCGATGACTGCTCTGTCAAAGCATTGCGGCGCCGAATACACACTCAAGCTCACGAACGAAATGAAGAGCAGCACATCCGAAGTTTCCAGCTTGGCATCCGACCATTCGTGGTGGCATCTCGCCAGCCCTGCCCCGCACGACACCAAGAACGTCACCGAGTTCACCACCGGAAAGCAGACTATACGCTGCAAGTTCGACGACGACGGCGTCTCTTGCTCGATCTACGTTTACGACTATCCTTCGCCCGACGGCTGCGAGGGCAAGACTGCCACCTATCATCTTGGCCAGGCCTCCGATGTGACGGCGGACTGCAAGTCGGCGCTCAACTCGTCCATTCAGGTCAGTGACGGCTCCAACGTGTCTCACAACGGAATCTGGTGCTCGGTCTCACAGGAACAGGGAATCACCTGCACAAGCGAACTATCGGGCAAAGGTTTCCAAATCAAGCGCGCCTCGGCTCGCATCTTCTGATTCGACTCGCATCTTCTGATTACGTCCGCCAACACCCGCTTCTGTCCACCAGCACCCATTGCTAAGCCTGCTCAGAAGCGTCTGTTTCCGGGGCTGCCGGTGAACGCCCGCCCGCATCCTCCGGCAAGCGTCTCTTTCCGTGCCTATTCTCGAGCTTTCTCTTCTTCGTGCGTCCGTAAACGTCCACTAGCACGCAGTGCACACCCCGGCAACATTTCATGAATGCCCCCACTTAGGCGACCCTTACTTTCCGTCCTCATTCGGCTATAAAATTGGCCTATGACATCTAGGAACGTCGACGACGGCTCGTCGCATCGGCCTGCATCGCGCGGCGCCTCCCAGGAGTCCGGCCCATCTCAGGCACCCGATTCGATTCACACACCAGGCCCGTCTCAGGCGACTGACCAATCCCAGTCCCCCAACCCCTCCCAGTCAATTGAGACTCAAGTAAGCAATGCATCGCAGCCGCCCCAAGCTTCGTCGGGGCCGCCCCACGCATCGCCTCGGCTGTCTCGAGCCTCATCGCAACCATCCCAAAACCCTGGTTCCAAGCAGACGGCCAAACCTTCCCACTCACGGAGCTCCTCGCAGGCTTCCCGGCCGCGACGCAAAAAACGTCGAAACACCAGACTGTGGGTTCCCCAATATCACGGAGCATGGGCGATGGTGACGATTCCGCCACTCGTCGGCGTGATCGAAGGGGGATTCCGGCTGATTGAAGTTCTGGTGTTCGCGCTGTGGTTCGTCGGCTATTTCCTCTTCTACAGCGCAACAGTGTGGCTGAAATCCAGGTGCAAGAAGCGCTATTTCCCGCCCGTGCGGCTGTATGGGCTCATCGTCGTCGTGCTCGGTCTCGCGTCAATGGTAAGTGCACCGTATCTGTGGCGCTGGGCTCTCGTCTTCTCCCCGCTGGTGGCGGTGGCTGCATGGGAAGCATGGAAACGAGACGAGCGCTCGCTCATTTCCGGGCTCGACACCATTGTGGCGGCATGCCTCATGATCCCCGTGATGTTCGACATTGCCGGCAACGGCGCTCCCAGCTTCGCCGCATCGCCAAGAGCATGGCTGCTAACCGCTCTTTTCTTCGGATATTTCGCCGGAACGCTCTTCTACGTCAAAACGAACATCCGGGAGCGCGGCTCGAACCTTTACCTCGCAGCTTCCATCCTGTGGCACGCGTCGTGGACGGTCGCCGCGGGCGTACTGGCTGTGCGCCAGGAAGTCAGCTGGATCCATGTGGCCGTATGGCTCGCCATTGCCACTCGCGCCGTTGTCATACCGCTTCTGGGCAGAGCCGGAAAGTCCGTTGGCGTGAAGGTCATCGGTTTCGGCGAGCTCTTCACATGCATCGCATTCGTGCTCACCGTCTTTTAACAGGCACCAGCTACGGCAATGGCGCCTGTTACGGCAACAGCCGGGGCCACAACACCAGCGCCGGTCACAGCCGCAGCGCCCGCCGGTCACGGCAACGGTCAAAGAATCGAGGCAACCGCTCGGAGGAAGCGCAACGACCCTTCGGCTTCGCCGATGCTCACTCGCACGCCTTCCTCACCGAAACGACGGACGGTCACCCCTTCGTCAAGGCAAGCATTCTCAAGGGTTTCTCCGAATCCGGGCAGCCACACGAAGTTGGATTGCGACGCCGGGACCAAAATTCCATGCGCGGCGAGAGCAGCTATGAGGTTGTTACGTTCCTGAACGATGATCCGGCACCTGACGCGAACCTCTTCCTGCGAGTGCAATGCCGCGCTGGCGGCGATCTGCGCCAAAGCGTTGACGCCGAAAGGAGTGCCGATCGCCCGTAGTCCAGCGATCATTTCGGGATGCCCAAGCCCATAGCCCACGCGAATACCCGCCAGCCCGTAAGCTTTGGAAAAAGTACGCAGCACAATCAGGTTGGGGTGCTCGCGCAACAGCTCGTCCGAGCGAACGGCGCCGTCCATCGTGACGAAATCAATATAGGCCTCGTCAAGCAGCACGGGAACGTGCTCGGGGACTTTCGCGAGAAACGCCGCCAAATCCGAATGTCGAAGCGCCACCCCTGTGGGGTTGTTGGGACTGCAAAGCAGGACGGCTCGAGTGGAGTCGTTGATCGCTGCGAGCAATCCCGGCAGATTGTGGGAACCGTCGGAGTTGAGGGGAACCTTGACGGGAACGCCTCCCGCTTCCTGGATGGCGATCGGATAGGCCTCGAAAGAGCGCCAAGGCAGAACCACTTCACCACCGGGGGTCACGACCGCCTGCAGGATCTTTTCGATGAGCGACGTCGACCCGTTACCTACGACGACGCCGTCGTCAGCCCACTTGTGAAACCACGAAATATCGTGAATCAACCCTGTGGCAAACATGTCCGGGTACCTGTTGAGGTTCCCGATGCCCGCGGCAATCGCAGATTGGACTGCTGGCAGCGTGGGAAAGGGATTCTCGTTAGACGAGAGTTTGACGACGTCGGTATTCGGCCCTTTCTTTCCCGGAACATAAGCGGGAAGGGTGAGAATCTCAGGGCGGAACCACTGCTGCTTTGTCATATGTATAGTTTGCCCCCGCCGGCGGCGCAATGCGAGCCATTTGGCCTCGGCGCATCCACCGATGTCGTCAACCCCGCATGCCCCACTGGCAACCCGCCACTCGCCTTCGCCCACGCATCGCCCACTGTCGTTCGTCCACGTGTGGCGATGAACGATGCCGAGCCAATTGCTCCCCGCACACCCGCTGGCCCTCGCTGTGCCTTGCCTCGGCGCACTCGCCGGGCTCGTACTCACCTCCGTGCACCCGCTGGTGTTTCTGTTCTTACGCGGCGGTGAACGAAGACGCCCAGCGAAATATCAGAGCGCTGCTCTAGGATTGACGCATGAGATACCTCGTTCGCGCAGCAGTCAACGCTTTAGGCCTGTGGCTATGTGTCCTTTTCGTGCCGGGTATCGGCTTGCACGGCCTGGGCACCAACCGTGACATCGCCCTCTACCTTTTGGCGGCCGGGGCGATTCTGGGCATCGTAAATTTCTTGGTCCGCCCGATTATGGTCATTTTATCCATCCCTCTCTACATTTTAACGCTGGGTTTGTTCTTCTTGGTGGTCAATGCCGCAATGCTCAAACTCACGGCTGCTTTAACCGCAGAATTCGACATCGGCATCGATGTAAAGACCTGGATTGCCGCGATTCTAGGCGGAATCTTGCTGTCCATATTCAATACGTTCACAGACTCCATCTTGCCGGAAGAGTATCGAAGACGTTAAAACATACCACCCGGCCATCCCGTAAAAACTTCACCATCTTTGCAACGCCGTCGTGTCTTTGCCATTTCGCGCCTTCGCAATATCGCCGCCCCTTGCCCTTTCGGGGCATCGCGACTTCCCTGCAGTTTCGTCTTCTTCGCGGTCCCGTAAGGTTCCTGCCACTTTCCTCTTTGCGGCATTCGACGTCCCTGCCGTGCCGCTCCCCCTCGCGGTACCCGGCGCCCTCGCCGTTTGCCGCTTCTCGCAGCATCGTTATGTCCTCAGCTTCGGCAACCCTCGATTCCCGTCTCGCTTTCGCAGACTTCTTTCCCGATTCTGCAAACTCCTCGCGCTTCCACAAACCTCTACCTCTCACTTCCGCAGATTCCCCGCTCACTTCCACAGTTTCCTCTGGCGCTTTCGCGTCGGCCTTGACCCTCACGCGACGTGAGGATGGAGACTAAAATCATGGGGGATGAACGAGACGAGGAGCTCACGGTCGGCCAGGTCGCAGACCTCGTGGGCATCAGCGTTCGCACGCTTCACCACTGGGACGAAATCGGCCTGGTGGCGCCAAGTTGGCGTTCCTGGTCTGGCTACAGGCTGTACACCCGGGAGGACGTCGAGCGCGTCCAGCGCGTCTGCCTGTACCGGGAAACCGGTATGGCCCTGGCGCGGATTGCCGAGCTGCTTGATGATCCGGGCTTGGACGAGCTCGCGCACTTGGCCAGGCAACGCGAACTGCTCCTCGAACGCATTTCCCATCTGCAGGAGAAGGTCTCCGCAGTAGACCAGATTATGGAGACAATGAAGATGGGAACGAATCTTGACCCCGCCCAGAAGGCAGAACACCTCGGCGGCTGGGATCCTGAATGGCAGAAGGAAGCCGAGGCCAAGTGGGGCGACACCCCAGAATGGCGCCAGTCCGAGGCCGTCAAGGCGAAGATGACGCCGGAAGACTGGTTCAGAGTCGGCAGAGACACCCAAACCCTCGAACAGTCCCTGGCAGAGGCCAAGCGCGACGGCGTTGAGCCCGGCTCGGAGCGGGCAAATGAGCTCGCCGAGGCCCACCGCGCTTCGCTCGGCACATGGTTTGACGTGACGCATTCCAAGCACGTGCTCATCGCGCGCGGGTACGTCACGGACGACCGGTTCCGCCAGTACTACGACAAGATCGAGCCCGGCCTCACCGACTGGCTAAAGTCAATCATCGACGAGAACGCGAGGGCAAACGGCGTCGATCCGACGACGGCGACGTGGGAGTAAACCCTGCCCTGCTGAGTCGCCGACCACCACTCTGTAGCCGTTTAGGCATAGATACCTATTCTGACTACCCTCTAAACAGTCGATGTCTTTGCAGCCCAAACAGGTGAAAACCGTTTGGGCTGCAAAGACATGACTAGCAACGTAGATACCCGGATAGTTTACTCAGCTTTGCCGACAACCACTTTTGCCAGGTTTCGTTGCGCTTGGGTTCCATCATGTAGATACATGCCGTGCGCCTCGGTATCACTCGAAGTACCGGAACTACCAGGGTCCATGACCTTAAATCCAGAATTACGGCTGACTGGATCTTGTCCTAGCGCATCCTGCCCTTCATCAACCGCTGCGCCCCCGGCGGCCATCGCACCTTGTCCAATATGCTTTAAACTACCGATCACATCTCCAGCCCCTCCATCACCCCCTTTATATAACATAGCGTAGTTGTGGCCAGATGGGACATGCATCGTGTCGGCATTCCCCTTCACTCCGGGGGAGCCAAAAACAGCGTAATCATCAACTACGCCTGGACGCACTTGTGCAACTCCGTAGGACGAAGTTGTCGACCCATAGGAATGTCCAAGAACAGATTGATGAACTGGCTTATGAGAGGCATTTCGCGAATCTTCAATACCTTCAAGGTGCTTTGCAAGATCGGCCCCCCCAGCCTCCGCCCGCTGCGTATTAGTAACCGAATAATCTGGACGGTTTTCATGGTTATACTTTATACGATCACCTCTATGAGGGTCATCAGGAGCGTCATACCCAGCCCAAGCAATAGTAGCAACACTTCCAGCCCCCTCTGCTTCAGCTCTGTTCTTGAGATTGGTCATCTCGTCAACCATTCCACCACTATTGGCCACATTGGTCGTCATTCCGGGAGTATAGGTCGAAACATGATTAGCATGATCTACATCGCCAACGGCATACGCTGCGTGCATATGCTCGTGTCCGGGCGCTCCGGTTGCAGGATCATATAGGTACAAACCAACATCAGCACGCTCATCAATAACCTTTTTAACCCCTTTGATCTGTTCAAAGTTTTCGAGAACCCTTTGCTCGTCAGGGTTAGCAGTACTTACCTTTCCAAGCGATGGATCATAGCATCGTTCTTCTATTTCTTTGGCTTCTTTTTCAAGTCGCCTATAGTCGCGATCGACACGAGCTTTATTAATTTCACTACGGGTATGTGCATCGACACCATCCATATTGCCTAAAGCTTCATATTTCGAACCACGTCCGTTCTTAATATCCTCGACTGCATTTTTCCTAATAGCTTCTCGCTCGCTGTCAGAAAGCGAATGCCACCACTGAGCATTTTTTCTAGAATCACTCGTATCCTTTGGAATATCAGGCAAATCGAAAGACGCATCATCAAATCCATTGTGGTGAGGCACCTTACCTTCTTGAATGCTGGAAAGAATCTGCTGATATGCATTGTCAATATCCTCGGCTTTCTTGCACACCTCCTCGATCCGATGCTCAATATCGTGAACCTTCTCTTCCCTTGCTTTGAGTAGCGCACTCCTGGCATTATAACCAGAATCGTTGCTGGGCATTCCTGCACCAGGTTTAGGAGGGCAAAGATCTCTTGCCTTACCGTCATTTCCAATATCAATGCTTTTGGCACGGGCTTCTTCTTGAATCTCTTGTACCGTACGCTCGACTTCCTGGACACCTTCGTAGGCGGTCTGCGTCGCCTTCAGGAGCTTCGAGACCATTTCCATATGCCTGACACTAGTGTCCTTAATTTTTTCCATGGACTGGGTAGCAGCTTCTGCGGACGCCCCTTCCCAGCCGTCCTTTATGTGCACAGAAGAAAGATGATCGCGAGCACTCGCCGCCACCGTACGTTCATCCAAAAGATCGTTGACCACCGCATCGATCTCTGAGCTTTTCCATTCTTTGACATCAGACCAGGAAACCATCAGTTCTTCCCCTCTCCAGCGATTTGGAACTTTTCGAAGCGCACGTATTCGACATGATCAGCCTGAATGACGGCGTGTTCGGTCTTCGTCACTGCGTCAACGAAGCTCTTTAATTTGTTACGCAGATCTTCAGCAGTCCGATCGATCGATTCGGCCGCTTTTCCCGCCGTCCCTACCGACTGCGCACCTTTCATGCCATTTCCAACATGTGCTAGCCCATCGGAAGTCTTCAATTTGCCGCTCTCTGAGAGCGCGGCATCGGATTCGGAAGAGACAGAATCCAGTTTGGCCTTTACAACCTTAAGTTCGGACATGGCCGTTCCTTTCATTCAAGCGAAGGCCCCGTTAACTGCGAAGACGGTCGCCCACGCATTTGCACTTTTGCCCATGAACGCCCCGATGTTGCCATTCCGGCGGCTGAAACGCCATGACGAATCGAAACGAACCTACTCTCGGTAGGTTACCACAGCCGAGTGCTACCGTATTGGCGTTTTCACTAACTTACTTTTAGGTACTTTTGGCGCACATCATCCTCTCGAAAACGACCTAGAAGTAGGCTGCATTACAGACGGCTTTTTTCATTGAAATAACGCCTAAAATCGATCACTTCCTACTCACCTCCGTACGCCGACGGGCTAACAGCATCACCATGCAAGCTCCAGAATTTCCACCCCTCCTTTCTTGTGCAAACAAATATATACGAATCAGTTACTTATTATTGCAGTTTCAATAAAAAGCTACGTTAACGTTAGACAAACCTTCCACCCCTCCCCCTCTCGGGATATCATTAAAGATGCCTGAAATAATTAGAGTTTAAATATAATCCATCGCATATCTATTATCAATAATAAACTTTATGAAAAATCACCTTAAATACATACTCTTATACTCAGGAATCATCTGGTATGAGAAGAAATTTTCATTACCTTCTGATTATCAATAATCTTCAAATATCGTTTAAACAACTTCCTGCTCACATCAAACTCCCTTCAGTCGAAGCTTCACTACCCTTGCTTCACTTGGGCTACGCCAAACCATTACAACTACCTATAGCGCTATAGTTAATCCACATTTTTCGCGATTCATATTCCCCATGATTACAGCTCTCGCGCATACAGCACCGCTGGATGAAACTGTTGAGAGGACTACAATTCCCACCGCAACAACAGTTCCCACAACAGTGAATACAGAGCCGCAATGGCTAACAGTCTTCAAAATGAACAACAAACGGCCCCGGCCGATGCTCTATCGGCCGGGGCCGCTACACGACAGATGGCGATACCCTGACTATAGCCAACTTGAATCAGGGACGCATTCCACATCCGCAGTCACGCCCACCTGATTCATAGACACAACCGCCTCAATCCGGTCATCCCGCTTCACCGACAGCCACCTTGACCATATTTGACTGAGCCTGACTGCCGTCGACAAAGTATTTACTGTGGGCTTCGACTGGATTCATGGTACCAGATTTCCCCGGATCCATCTGCCCGAATCCCCATTGCGAATCGCTAGGATCATGCCCAATCGCCCCTTCATTACCAAAAATTATAGCTTGGCCTGGGCCCAATGGGTGTTTAGCTGCATTGCCCACCATGTTCGGCGAAGCGATAAAGTCTCCTGCAGACCCCCAGTGGTTTGTATAGAACATCGAGTGTGCATGCCCTTGGGGGACGTGCATTTCTTCGGCTTTTCCGGCAACCCCAGGCGAACCGAACACAAGGTAGTCACCAACGACGCCGGGGCGGACTTGCTTCAGAGCATACGACGAAGTTGTCGACCCATAAGAATGCCCCAAAACAGACTGGTGTACCGGACGATGAGAGACATCGCGCATATCTTTAATCCCCTCCAAATGCTTAGCCAGATCACGCCCACCAGTTTCTGCTCGACCAGTAGTGGCTGCATCAGTAAGACCAGGCGGTGCGTCATATCCAACCCATGTGACTGTCGCAACACTGCCTTTCCCCTGAGCCTCGGCACGATTCTTCAGCTCATTCATCCGATCGATATTGCCCCCACTATCGGCCACCGTCGTACCCATTCCGGGAGTGAAGGTCGAGACGTGATCAGCCTTATCGATATCTCCCGACACATAAGCAGCATGCGTCGCCTCGTGCCCTTTTTCACCCGTGGCAGGCTCATACAGATACAAGCCCACATTCTTATTCTTCACAGCGTCAATAACACCATCAGTCTCCTTAATCCTCTTATCGAGGTTATTATATCTTTCCTCAAAATCCTCATTACTTTCCCCATCGTGTGCATAGAAAATGCTGCCATAAAGTATAACACGATGTTTTCCAGGGCCGGGATTCGTCATATCCTTTAGCTCGTCGTGGAGCTTTTTGTTGTCCTGTTCGGCACGGGCTTTATTGATTTCGTTACGCGTAGCCCCATCAACACCGTTCATGTTACCCAAGGCCTCATACTTCGAACCACGCCCAGCCTTAATGTCCTCAACGGCCTTCTTCTTAATGGCATCCCGCTCACTATCAGAAAGCGAATGCCACCACTGAGCATTCTTCTTAGAATCACTCATATCAGAAGGAAGATCCGGCAACCCGGGTGTCTGATTATTGAAGTCCTCCTGATTCGAAACTTTACCATCGGCGGCCCCATCAAGCCTGTTGCGAAACGCATCGTCGACTTCTTGAGCCCTCTTGCACACCTCCTCAATCCGGCGTTCGATATTCTTCACACGCTCTTGGTGCTCCATGTACTCTTTACCGTACCGAGTGTCGGCACTGGGATCAGAGTCGCTCTGATAGCCGCCAGAACGTTTATACACGGGAGGATTCAAATCCCGGGCCTTACCATCATCGCCGATATCGATGTTTTGAGCCTTCGCCTCCTCCTGGATCTCCCTGACTGTACGCTCAACCTCTCCGACGCCTTCAAACGCCTCCTGCGACGCGCTTAATAGGTCACTGACTAGGCCCAGATGCTTCATATTGGCGCTCTTGAGTTTGTCCAGCGATCCCTGAGCGGCTTTGGCCCCGGCCCCTTCCCAGTCCGAAGAGACATCGATCTGACCGACGTGTTCATGGACCTCTACGGCTTTCTTCCGCCGGTCTATGAGCCCTTCGACAACTTCGTCTACCTGGGCGCTTTTCCATTTCTTAATATCGCTCCAGCTAACCATTACTTCTTCCCCTCCAACGCGTTATTGAAACGATTAAATTCTACCGACGTCATTTTATCTTGTTTGACATAAGCCTTTTTAGAAGCTTCCAAAGCCTCACTAAAAGTAGCCAGTCCATCCATTAATTTGCTCGATTCACCATCGACAGATGCTCCGGCACGCGTCGCTGAACCAACAGAGCTGCTTCCGGGCATAGCATCAGCCACTTTCGACAAGCATTCGTTAACTTTCACTTGTTCTCTGTAGCCGACAGCTTGATTGGCAGTTTGGGCAGCCTTATCCAGGCTCCCCTTTTCGACCTTGAGTTGGGACATGGCCATTCCTTTCATTCAAGCGAAGGTCTGTTGACTACGCAAAGACGCTCGGTCCGAGCATTCGCGAGTCTTTCACCCAGGAACTCCACAACACCTCCGCCAAAACGAGATAGGTGCCGCATCACCCCTGAATGAACCTACTCGCGGTAGGTTACCACGCCTCAGTGCTAACGTACTAGTAGTTTCAAAAATTACGCTTTCGAAGCCGTATAGATTCACCAAACTTGCTCCCTTTTACGCCTTCTACAGCCATCTAATTAACTGATTTTTCCTATCAATAAAGGGAAAAATAGATGAGCTCATGACCACCCGCCGACGCCTGCGATTTATCAACGGCGACGTCGGCGTCGCTATACCTGTTATATTCCTACGTAAATATAGTTCATGCAACATTTATGTATTATTACAATTTCTCCACATGAAGTACGAACTCGGAAAGAGTATCTTGAAATAAAACAAAAGAAACACTGGATAAAAATTGATTAGTTTTGGGGCTGCACGTTAAGCATAGTTGCAATACGTTAAGCACGGTTGCCAATACGTTAAGCAATGGTTATAGAAGATGAGACGAGCAAGCCTTCTTCACACATGAAATGGAAACTGACTAGACCTCGCGTTGTCCGCAAGAACTCAACGAGTTCTACTCGTCAACCATCGGCCAGCGCGAAACCCAGTTTTTGCCGGTTTTAGGCCCGCCGTTCTTCTCGGCGTCAGCCGCACCGATTCCGGCGTCACCCTCGCTTCTGTTGCTCTCACGATCGCCATGGATATCACCGGTGTACGAGTCATTGTTGCGGTCATGAGCGTCACGGTCGGGGCCGACATTCCCGATGGTTCCAGCACCCACAGCGGGGCCGTTATTCTTGATGACGGCAGTATCCTCAGCAGGACTGGCACCGACAATGGGACCGCCGACGGCTCCTTCATCGGGAATCGCGCCGTCCCGACTAGCGCTCCGATGACCTACCCCAAGCTCGTCACTAGAAGGCTCCTCAACGTCGTATCCAACAGCATCAGATCCACCAACATCACGTTTGTCGTCAACCGGGCGAAACCGTCTCATCGCTGCACCAGGCCGATCAATGGCAGCTCTGCGATCGGCCTGCGCCAGGGTCTCCTCAGGTACGCGCATCCCGCTGTTTCGTTGGGCGTCCTCACTGGCCTGGTGCGTATCCCGGCCGTTCTGGGAACGGTCGGTCCGCGCAGCAACGTCACTTTCAACTGGAGCGCGATGGCGACCCCGCCGGGCTCGACGACGAGTTTCTCCCTCCGCCGCACTATCGGCTCCAAAGTTGCCCGTACCACGCGTACCAACTTTAAAGCTTCCAGTGTCATAGGCTCCAACATCGTCTGAGCCGGTTTCATTGCTATTGACACGTTGCGCATCAGCAACCAAGCCATCAGCACCTGACACATCAACTCCAGAACTAACTACGCCTCGCGCATCATTTCCAAAACGATTAGCACTCCGCGCATTTGTTTCGAAGACACCGGCATCGTGTGCATCTGCTTCAAAACGACCGTTGCCGTATGCGTCGGTTTCAAAGTTGCCGTGTGTGTCAGTTTTAAAGTCAACGACGCCTTGTGCATCGGTTTCAGAACTTCCAACAACGCCATGCGGATTAGTTCCGAGATCAACGGCAGCAGACAGGCCGGTTTCAATATCGATGGTTCCGTCAATAGCCCTGCTGTTTTCCGGAGCCCTGCTGTTATCCGGGGCAAACGGTTCTCTGACAGCACCGGCTTCCACCGCAGACGCACTCGTACTGGTTTCTCGCGAAGTGGACTGCGCTCCCATTGCGGAAACTGTCCCGTTCTCCGACGAGACTTCAGTTTCCGCGCCGATCGCGGTTGCGTTTCCGGTTCCTCCAGTTCCCGACATAGCTCTGGCATGCGGCTCCAGCGGCATATCTCCTTGAGCGTTTCGATCAGGCGCCGCTTCTTGAGGCTCGGGGTTAGCAGCTCTCGCCGCCTCTAGTGCAGCCGCCCTTCTAGCTCGCCGCGACATGGCACTTCGCCTCCCCTTCCCCGAAGCGCTAATAGCGCCAGCTCCCATAGCGCTATTATTCCCGACGCCCAAGGTGTCAGTGCCCCCAGTTCCCGCTGGGGCATACCCTGAGGAAGCCGCTCTCGCGGCAAGAAGGCCATTTCCTTCGGAGTGCGCACCGCGACCGCCGCTCCTGGGTTCTCGAAACCTGGGCTCTCCAAAATGGCGGTCGGGAGTCTCTTCGCCCAAAGACCTTCCACCAGGCATACGTCCCTCGCCACCCACGCGGCCCTCATCGCCCGACTCCCCTTCGCCATTGATACTGGCCTCGCCTTCCAAACGATTCACGCTGTGGGCGCGGTTTTCGCTACCAAGACGGCTCGTAGCGGCCAGACCGTCTTGGTGATTCAACGGACTTCCGGTATCCAGGCGAGCCCTGGCGGCTAGACCATCCTCGCGCCCCATCAAACTCCCGCTATCGTGACGATTCCCAACAGCCGGATGCTCCTTGCGGCTTAGCGAGCTCCCATCTAGATCAGCCCCAATCTTGGCGTTGGCCCTGTCGCTTCCTGAGGTTTCGTCGGCGCCGTGTCCCCCCATCAAATCCTCGAGACCGGTGTCCGGACCACCATCTCGCTGCAATTGTCCGTTGGCAGCAGAATCAGCCGGATCTTGGGGGAAACGGCTCCTCTCCTCTGGGAAACGGCTCCTGGTGCGGCTATCGCTTGACGCAAAATTTGCCGATGGTGATGCGGGATTCTCGGCATTCGACGGCAGGCCCGGCGTGGCTGCACCGTCCTCCGGCGGTACAAGGGTCTCGGTGTTTGACGGTATAAGAGTCTCTGCGTTCGAAGGTACAAGAGTCTCGGCGTTCGACGGCACAAGGGTCTCGGCGCTCGAAGGTACAAGAGTTTCGGCGCTTGACGGCAGTGGAGGTGCCGCGCGACCGCTCACCACCGGCTTGACAGCCTCTCTAAATGGACGGTCGCCCTGAAAAACATTAGACGTCGCATCGTCGTCGTCCGTGGTTTCCTTCACGGGACGACAACCTGTTGTGTACCGCATGGAGAAAGTTCGCGAATCGTCGACTAAGACTATGCCGACGTACCCGCCGTCGCCGGCGTTGAAAAGGTTGACTTCCCCGGTTCCTTCAGTCGATATATCAACTGTCTCTTCGAACCCCAACGGGCTGACTTCCTCGCGAACGATGGCCACAAGCTCGGAGAAGCAGCCTCGCGGAATTCCCCGCGCCATCCCCTGCCGAGAGAACTCGATTCCACCCTCATCCTCCCCCGTGCGGCACGATCCGGCTTTGGCGGCGGGAGCATCGATCCACGTCCACTGGCGCGGGCCAAGAAGTTCGTCTATGCGCTCTCGGGTGCGAGCGAGCGCGCTCGCCAACCCCTGGCGGGCTGTATCCACATCCACCCGCTGTCCAAACGGCTTGAGGCCGTCATAGTACGGGCGTCCAGGTTCGGACATGAACTCTCAACTCCTTCGCATCCGGGACCGACGATATCCGACGAGACCCGGGACCATCAAGAATTCCCTCCTCTACCGACGATCGATGCAGCCACCCACACCCTCCGCTATCCTCACGTTAACAAATCACAATTTGTCAAGCGTGGTCAAAGACCATCAGGCCACCGTCACCCGGCAGCGCCCGTGATCACCTTAATCAACTCGCTTTGCGCTTGACTTTCGTTCACCAAGTAGGCGCTATGAGGATTTATGTGGCTTTCTCCCTCAGGCACCTTGGGCGTTCCGGGGTCGAGGGTCTTGAAGCCGCTATCCGCACCCATAGGGTCGTAGCCCAGGGGTGCCCCATGTCCGGGTACCGTAAGTCCCCCCTCCCCCTCCTCTTGAGTCCTGAAAATACGGTCATTGACATAGTTCATCGGATCATATCCAACACCAGGAGCCCCCTCCCTAAAGCCCATGGCGTAACTATGGCCTTCTGGAACATTCAAATCCGGCGCCTTAGCGGCGACGCCCGGAGAGCCGTATACCGCGAAATCGTCGACAACGCCCGGCCGGACTTTTTCAGCGCCGTACGACGCCGTTGTGGAACCGTACGAATGCCCTAGAAGTGATTGGTGCACAGGATTTCCGGAAGCATTGCGCGAATCTTCGATGCCTTCCAGGTGCTGCGCCAGCGCATCCCCTCCCCTTTCGGCGCGCTCGATGAATGGGGCATTGCCCAACGTCGGGGGAGCGTCATAGCCTATCCATGTCATGACAGACGTTTTTCCTCCATCTGGGCTCCTGGCATCGGCCCCGTGTTTAAGATCGAGCATAGTGCCGACCGTGCCTCTACTATCGGCCACATTGGCCGTCGTCCCCGGAACCACCGTAGCGACATTTGCATCATTGTCGATATCTCCAACATAGAGGGCAGCATGCGTCATATCATGCCCAACCTGATCGCTGGGAGGGTCATAAAGGTAGAGGTGTGCTTTATCGGTCTCAGGTTTATTACCCCCATCGTTCAGAGCATCTTTGATCCCCTTTAGTTCTTTGTTTTTCTGATAAGCCGCTCTATCTTCATCGTCATAAATGAAGTCTTCGTCGGACCTTCCCTCTTTAGCCTGCTCACTCAATCCAGCTTTTGCTTTCTCAATCTCCTCTCTGATTCTCGGCATTTCTTTCTCCGACTCAGCAAGATCCACATCCAATCTTGCCTGATTGATCCTGTCACGAGCACTGCCGCTAATGCCATCAAGATTCCCCAGTGCCGCATATTTGCCGTCGGGATCACGTCCCTTTGTTATCTTATCTATTGCACCATTGATGAGCCTCTCTCTATCTCCGTCGCTTAGCGAGTACCACCATTGCGCAACTTCCTCCGTACTGGCGCCCTCCCTAGGCAAATCAGGCAATGGCGTCAGCTCGTCGAAAGTTTCAGGATCCGAATCCTTGCCTTGCGAGATGCCGCCCAGAGCTTTCACGTACGCCTGATCGACTTCCCCCGCTTTATCGCACGCCTTCGATACCAAGTCACGGCATTCTTTTAGCTTCTGTTCCCTCCCCAGACGAAGCACCGAGTAGGGAGCCACGAACAGTGGCGGGGGTGGACTGAAATCGTGAACGGTACCCTCGTGGTCAATGGAAAAACCGTTGGAATCGGCAAAAGACTGCGCCTCGGCGACAGCATGTTCGACTTCGCTCAGGCCGCTCTGAGCCGACGACGTCGCCGTCATGAGTTCACCAATCAGACCCAGATGATGAGCGCAAATGTCCTTGAGCCTTGCCAAAGCGTTCTGCGAAGCAGAGGCTCCGTTTCCTTCCCACCCGGTTGTCACATCGATATCTCGGATCTGTTCGTGGACGCCCATTGCTTTGTTGCGCTGATTCAGCAAGCCCTCGACGACGGAGTCAAGGTGAGCGCTTTTCCACTCTTTGATCGTTCCCCATGTAAGGTCAGCCATTGTCCTTGCCCTCCAATGCCCCGCGCAGCTGAGAAAAATCGATGCGCGTCGAATGATCGACTTCGCCGTAGTCGTTTCTCGCGTCTCGAACAGCCTGCGTGAACACTTCCAAACCCCGGGCCATTCGTTTGGACATATCATCCACATGGCGGCCAGCATCCGTGGCTGCATCGCCAGAATCACCCCCACGCATGGCGGTTTTCACCTTCTCAAGGCCGTCTTCGACCTTCAGCTGGCCGCTGCGAGTAGCTGCATCTGCCGAATGTTGCGCAACAGCATCGAGATGGGCCGGTTCCACGACGAGTTGAGACATAATTCCCCTTGCAGGCTAGGCACAGACCTTGCCCTGGACAGTTTTCCCCATCCCGCCGGTGCAGCTCAATCACGGCATGGGAAATGGAGCCCTCTCCCCAAAGTCCTTCTCCACCCTTGACAGCCCGGAATTCGCCCGATAGGAATCCTTAAGCTTCGAATTTCAAACTTTAATCCCCAAACTTGCAATCAGGATTGGCCGCTACGGCCTTTGGCCACCAGAACGTTTGGCCACCACGGCCTTCGGCCACCAGGATGTCCATGCTGCGACATACAGAATTTGGCCTACCGCCACAACGTGTGGCCTCTAGAACTCGAAGCAGCTCAAGACTCCCCGTGTTTTCCCAGTTTTAACTCATGGCCGCTCAAGGATCGTCGGGTTATATGAATAATGTCAGCGGGACTGGCAAGCATCCCGAGCAATCGGCGCTTCGAGTTCGGCAGACGCGATGAATGTGTTGTGTGCAGTGAGCCGACGAAGAAAAAAGGGGTGGTCAATGCGCAGAAGATTGAGCAGGACCACCTGGCTCAAACGGTTCGTTCCCTTCGCCGTTTGAGGCTTCGACGGTGGCATTGGCGGGCGGCGTTGGCATGGAGCGCCGCCCGCCATCACTTTTTTTCACGTTTAGATATAGCTCACGCAAGCGCGGCGAGCCTCGCCGATTTTGCGTGTGGCGAGAGCGGAACATAGTCTGCCCGGATGCGGCAAGCCTCGGGGAAACCGGAGCTAAATCGCCAAGCATGCCGGAACCTACCAGGGATGCACGCCGGATCATCACATTGGCCGCACCTGAGTCCACAGACGCATCGGGGCCGCCGGTTGCAGGCCAGGGCTGCACACGGCACACGGCACACGGCACACGGCACACGGGGAGAGCCTGCCCAAATCAAAATTCCGGTTCAACGAATCTCGCCTGAATCAGGGTTAATCACGTGGATCAGAGCAAATGAGTCAACGAACTCCTTCAGATGGAGGCGACGTCCGAGTAAACTCGCTTGGATTTGGCGTATCCAGACGCCCATCGGGATCGGACGTCGAACCTGCCGGGGCGGGCCAACATCCGGTCGCATACCAGCCGAAGACTTTTTCGCGAGTCATACCCACATTGATGCCCCCATCACCCTCGCTGTAGTAATAGAGCTCTTGTCTCCCCTTCGGACACATCCACCACTGTGGTGAAACCAGAGGCTTCACCTCCTCCTTGATATCGCCTGAATTACCGGTTGATGTCGCTTGAATTACCGGCTTTACAGAGCGCCTTATGCCCTTTCGACGAGGGCGTGCTCGATAAGGCCTTGGACGATTTTGCCCCGACGAACAGGGTCATGTAGCCCTGTCTTACGAAATCGTTACCCATTGACGGACCCGCAGGATAGTCGAGTAAAGTACCTAAGTTATGAATGCAAGCTTCACCAAGCGCGCGAGCAGGCGAGCGATAGCCGCAGAGGCAGCCGGCTTGGCCGAGTTGGGACACGCTGCGAGGGCCGGCGGTGCACCCGTCGTGCGGTTGCTTCGCGCAACGTCGGCAAGCCTGGAGACAGCAAGGCTTGCAGCCTCCTCCGCTTCACCCGCGGCCGCCATCGAATTCGGCCGGCGCCTCGCTTTCACTCACGCTTTCTGTCCCGAGGGCTCACGCGCCTTCGGACAAGCGCCAGCAGGGCTCGTGCAACCTGATGGAACGGCCGACGACGGCGTCATGGGCGCCGCGGAGCTCCCCTTGACAGGCCCCAACCGTTCCCGCCCATTTGGCGAATTCTATGCTGAGGACAGGCTTCTACCCTATCTTTCCGATGCCCGGGGAAACGGATCGATCGACGTCGCCGGGGCCGTAGTGATCGAACGGTTGGCAGAACGTTTGCGCGACGGCCACTTCGATTCACCGCAGCCGGCACTGGTTCGAACAGACGCATCCCTGATCCACGGCGACCTGTGGGCGGGAAATATTATGTGGGTCCCGCGCGAATCTGCTGAGAAGGGAGCCGAAGGCTTTGATTGGACGGAGAAAAGGGCAGACTGGCCGGCAGGGTTTGGCGAATCAAAAAACGAGGCAGAGGAACCGGCAAGAATACCTGCGCGCAATTTGGAAAGCAGCCCGGGCGACGTCGTCGGCGTTCTCATCGATCCCGCCTGTCATGGCGGGCACGCCGAATCCGACCTCGCCCAGCTGACGGTGTTCGGCGCGCCATACGTCGATCGAATCTACGCCGCCTACGACGAAGCCTCTCCTTTGGCCGACGGCTGGCATGAACGCGCGGGTCTGCACCGTCTGCACATGCTCATCGTCCACGCGGCGCTGTTCGGCGGCGGATACGGACGGCAAACGGTAGACGAGGCGCGACACTACGTTTAACCTGACTCATGACGCTTAGTGTGCCGGGGGTGGGGTGCTCAGGGCGGTGAGGAT
>ERZ773049.227-NODE-227-length-35794-cov-12.380117_pt1 | contig 35794 bp, 50 predicted proteins | sample MGYA00580633_ERZ773049 | MGnify/ENA primary metagenome ERZ773049 (study PRJEB29015, sample SAMEA2737991) | human oral metagenome | biome: human oral; feature: human-associated habitat; material: dental | place: China | collected 2066 ...
ATTCTTGAGCTTCCACGCTCAAATTCGGCGGCGCATCGCCAAATTCTGAAGCCCACTCCGCTTTTGCCTTAGCTTCCCACTCGGCGGAGATTTGCTCGCTTATATTATTGTTGTAATAGTCTGTTGCACTTGGTAATGCACGCGCTGGTGGCGTTGCTAAAACAACTAAAAGCGTTGCAGCAATCATTAAAATTGCGATAGTTGATACAATTGCGCAAAGTAAATTCTCACCAATCCAACGGATAATTCGTTCTTTTTTGCCCGCTCTTGTGTTCAAAAGTGCGGTAGTAAATCGTTGTTGTTTCATTTTTTGTTTCCTTTTTAATCAATTTGCTGAATTTTGGATGTAGCAATCCGCCGCACGGATTTCTTTAGAAAAGTGCGGTCGGATTTTCTGGGGTTTTAGATGGTGGTTTCGACTTTGCCGAAGATTTTTTCGTTAAAGCTGCGGATATGCTTCAGTACGCGCCAGTTTGTTTCTGGATCTGCTTCAATGTCGACGGTGATACGTTTCACTACTTCGTTGAAGCGGCGTAGTGTGTTGCGATATTCAACAGCATTATCTCTTGCTTCGACGGCGAATTTTGAACCGATGGCAACAAGCGGGCTGTAAAGCTCGTGTAGCAGGTTGTTGTTGCGTCGGAATGCGAAGCACGCCCAAGCGACGGTTTGCAGTTCATATTCCGTTAGTGTGACGGTATATGTCTTTTCCGGTTCCGGTAAAGCGGGTTGTTGTGGTTGTGCAACTTGCTCTAATACGTCAAGTACCCAGCGTCGAAAATCTTTTGCCGTTTTAGTGTGACTGAACATGCCGATGAGGTGTGCGCCACGAAGTGAGAAGATGCGCACTTTTTGTAATCCGCCTGCCGTTGGTATGTCGATAAGTGCGGTCATTTTTTCGGTAAATTCGTCGCGGTGACGGTCGTAGATATTTTTAACAGACTTAAAAGGATCTGAATAACCTAATGCTTTGCCGATCTCTGTAACCGTTAACCAAATTTGGTTGTTTTGATTGATAACCGAAAGAGTAGTTGTTTGGAAAGTTAATGTAGTAGTCATTTTGACTGCCTCCGTGTTTAAGTTTTAAAAACTCATCACAAGCAACGCCAATTACTGGTGATGAACTGATCAAGGTTGGCGTACCGTAACACGGTGTAAACGGCGATCTTTCGATCCCTTAACCAGTCCATCATTGACTACTTTTGAAAGGGGGGTATCAAACTGATGTACCCCTTTAAAAGGGTTTGATTTTCTGTTTTTCGGCTATAAAAAAAGCCACCATTTAGGCGACTATTGTTTCTAACCGCCGTGTTATTCAGGACGCCAATCCCGACTTTCTGTTGAAAGTGGGGGTATCTTATCCGTTGATGGCGGTTTTTGTCAAATTAAATAAACGAAATAATCATTAAAAATAAAAATGCCAGTATTACATATTGGTAAAAATCGGCGTTCTGTCTAAAATGCAGCTTTAATTTTTCTTTCATGGGAGCCTCTATGCGTCAATTTCTTAAAGATGAGTTGCTATTTCTATCACTTACGATATTTCAATTGGTTAGTGCAATCTATGTGCCATTTTGGATTATAAGAAATGTGTCCTCACTTAATTTTCAATTGTTCTTTCTGATTCTTTTTGCTTTATTTTTATTTAACGTATTTCGTTACGCCCACAAGAAATATAAAACAATCGGAAATCAATATTACTTATATACATTGATTATTCTTGTTGGCTGTATTTCTTTGGGATCGTTCAGTATGGAGGAGTTTAGAGCACTTGGATTTAATTTTTCAGAATCGCCATATAAGGCAATTAACGAATATTTTTGGGTGAAAACATTATTTAATTTTATTGGGTTATCCTGTTTACCAAGTTTATTGGCTCGATATTTTGAGATGAAAAAGAAATCTCAAGAGTAAAAAAGCCCTCGTTTTACGGAGGGCAAACCTAAGGAACCAAGTTATGAAAACTGCATAAGTTTTAAGCCATTATGCTCGGCTGTGTGGTTGCTAGTTAGCTCTTGTTATTAGCAAACACAAGAGCCGTTGAATAAGTGCCTTTCTTTATGCTTGTAAGGCTCAAGCCCTTATTGTTACCACAACACATAAGGAATATAATTTCGCCAACCACAACACAATAAAGGAGAAATTATGAAAAATAACATCTTAGTTACTTATGACTTAAATAAGTCCGGTCAGAATTACTATGCGCTCATTGAAAAAATTAAAACATTAGGCGCATGGGCCAAAGTCCAACAATCCGTTTGGTATCTTCACACCTCTTATTCAGCTGATGAAGTTTTAGATCACCTAACCAAAGTGACTGATTTCAACGATTCTCTTTTCGTTACAAATATGAGTGGTGCTTCTTGGAGAGGATTGCCTGCCGAAGTACATCAATTTATTCAGGAGCAGTGGTGGAAATAGCTCCGCAACTCCCGACCCCCGTATTTTTGCCGTAACGATTAATTTGCTCAAGTGCGGAACAACATCTATAAGCAATTAATTCCGGCTCAAGATTTCCATTTTCAACCGCTCTTAATACAGCCCATTTGATATTTTCTTTATCTCTTTCAGATAGGCCGTTTTCTTTTTTTTCTTCCATTTTTAACCTCGTTTGTTTTATGTTTGCCATTTCAAAGCGCACTCAAGAACATTCCATTCACCGTGCGCACTCATTAGATCGGTCTGTGTAGAATGCGCTTTGAATTGGTGCTGCGGGAGAGATTCGAACTCAACTATCCTCCGGTTATGAGCCGGTTGCTTTTACCTATTAAGCTACCGCAGCAGTTTACCGTCTCTCCGGTATGTCACGCCTAAGCCGCGTTTGCTCTCGCTCAATATTTCCGATTCACTGCCGGAGGCATATTTAAGCTAAACACATTGTCGGATTATGTCTTTTGTCATAATGCTGTTGCAGTGTCGGGTCTATCTGCCGTCCGATCTTTTACTAACTGCTCACCATTGGGCAATCAATGTGTTTTTAATCGTATTGTTAAAGAGCGTTGCCTTTCGGCTTGGTTGTAAAACCTTTATTCAAGCCCTCGCTTCAAGGGCTTAGTAAAGATTCTTATTGTTTTGTTAATTGCTCTGCTTTTACCGGGAACCAGTAACTGTCGTCGTTTAAGTAAACAAATCTCCCGCCTGAAATATCCTCTTTTTTTTCAAACCCAATAACTTCAAATGGCCCAAATTTGATTCCAAAGTCGTTTTTATAAATAACTCGGTCGCCAACTTTTAAACCGCACTCAATCGGTGCGGTTGAGCTAATCTGTTTTTTCAAATCTTGAAGAGTTATCATTTTTGCTCCTTTTTTTTGTGTATCTCGTTTTGATGGGCTTAGTATCACATTTTGAAATAATATAGTCAACACAAAATGTGATTAATTTAGTTAAAAATATTTCATTTTGTGATTAATTAATTGATTTTCAAAGAAATAGATTTTTAAAAAATGTGTTTGATTGCTTGTTTTTTAATCAATTTCAGAATGAAAATATAAAGTGCGGTCGTTTTTTGAGGTGTTTTTGTGAATTACGGGCAATAAAAAACCGCCATTTCGGCGGTCTATTGTGGTCGGTATGTCATCCGACATCAGATGAAACCGCATCAGTGTGCGGTTTAAAGATTAGATGGCTTTGGCGAAATTAATAATTTGCTTATCTTCATTCCAGCTAATGTGTTGCAACTTGAAGTGATCAAATGTTCGCTTAATTGTGTCGAGAATATTAGCTTTATGCGCCGTGTTTGGTATATCAAGCGCAAATAAAATATTCTCTCTTTTAATCAATCCTTCTTGCTCTGCGCGGTTAATTTTAGCTACCCAACTATCACAATGTTCAATCATACTCGGACTTTCAACCTGATCGAATGCAAGAGGTTTTACCGCTTTTAAAATATGTTTATCTTGTTGTTTTTTCAATGCTAAAGGAAGGGCGAATTTAGCAAAATTACCAGTCACCATATATTGTTTGTATTGCGCAAGAACACTGTCATTTTCTTGTTTAAACAAGGTTTTATAATGTTTTAAAATAGCTTGTTCTTGGCTTTCTGTTTTTACTCCGGCATTTTGGATGTATTGTGTATATAGTTTGTTAAAATAATCTTGCGGATCATCCACCATACCTACCGCAGCATTGCTATATTGAACAATGCCTTCTTTCACATCAATGTAATGGTGAAAGAAGATCGCCATATCCTGCGCACTGCCGTTAAATGGTTGATTAACGATATATTGTAATTCATCATTAATAGTTTCACGGACAGTTTCAAACATTTTGCTTTTATAGAAAAAATCATTCACGCGCCTGTTATTTTTAGGTACAAGTTGATAAGTGAGTTTTCTCTTTTCGGGCTCGCACATCAATAAGCCAACATTGACGAACTCGCCTGATTCAAAGTACGGACGATACCGCACAAAGCTGTATAAAATAGGTTGTTTCATTCTATGTTGTCCCAGTAATTTTCTTGTGTTATTCGGTTTAAAAGTGCTTTTATTCGGTTGATTTGGTGCTCAATTTTGTGAAATTCTTCGTCTCCAGCAAACCAATCATCAGGAATGGACTGATAAATATGATCAAATTTTTTGAGTGTGTCAATGGCTTTGTCTGTAAAAGTTTGTTTATCCACCCAGTCAAGTCGCCACTCTCTGTTCTGTGGTGAAAAGATATGTTCAGAAAAATCAGCTCTTTCGTCAAAAGCAAGATTATGATCTATCACTAAAATTTTTTGCTGTTGTTCGTCAAAAAGCAGATTAATATTTCCTGTGCCGACTTGTGATGCGGTTCTGTCAGAATTTAAAATCCAACGATCAAACATATAGAGCAATTTTTGTTCTGGTTCCGATAAAAATGCAGGATTTTTGACTTGAACGGTTTTGGCAATTTTGGCATTTACTACAAATGATGATGCGAATGCTATTCCGTTAGGCAAGTCTTGCCGCCATTCTGAAGAAACGTATTGGGTTGCTTCCGGCGTTATTTCAACAAAATCAATACTTGGGCACGGGAGCCCTATTTCATTAGCCAATGTTGAACCTATGACTTCCGCTAATAATTGATTGATTGGCATCATAGACAATGTTTTTATGATAAACCAATTCTCTTTATCTGTTTGACAAATAAAGGGGCGGGTTATCCCCATTTCCATTCTTTCTCTGATAAATATGATTTTATCCATTCTCTTACCCAATAACACATCCTCTGCCGTTACCGTTACAACCCGTTAAGCCCACATTGCACGCCACGCTATAACGTTTCTACACGTTCTCTTGCCACGCCAATAATGCGGATTTCTTGGTTTAGCGAGCTGAGTATCGGAAACATTGGATTAAGCGGAACAAGCTCAAAGTGCGGTATGCCTTCTGGTGTTCTTGTGCCAAGCTCTTTGTATTGTTTAAATGTCGCCTCATTATCGCCATTGATTGCGGCCACGAATTTCCCCGGAGTGGGCAAAATGTCGGGATCGATTAATACCAAATCGCCCTCATTAAAACGAGGAAGCATGGATTTTCCTTCGATTCGCAAGTAAAACGAGTTTTCAGAGGCGATCACTGTGCTTGGGATCATCTCGTAACCATCAAACCCCTCAAGTGATTTAATATCCGTCCATAATCCAGCCTGAATTGGGCTTAACAATGGATAGCGATAAACCTTTTCTTCGATCACGCTTACGTTTGAATCGAATGCTAAAACCTCAGGAAGTATGCCTAGAGCTTTGCTGATGATGGATATATCTTCAAGATCCGGCGTTCTGTTCCCCTTTTCATAATTAGCAATTCGAGGTTGTCCCCAGCGCGTATTCTCACTGCGATCATCGATGTCATTGCATCTATCAGCCAACTCTTTTTGACTGATTTTTAACTGCTCTCGATATGCTTTTATTCTCTCGCCAAGTGTAGTCATTTCATATCTCCTTTTTTGGCTGGCGCAAATAGTAACACGTTGCGTTATATTTATATAATTTCAATTTGTGATTGATATAAATTACATAATGTGATTTAATGCCAATTAAAAATCACAAAAGGAAATTATTTATGAATAATATTTCACAGATTCGCGGGCAACTCGGGATTACTCAGCGAGAGCTTGCTCATCACATCGGCTGGGGACAACCACGGATCGCCAACTATGAAACAGGGTTGCGTGAACCATCTTTAGGCGTTGCACAAAAAATTGTTCAAGCACTGAATGCGCTTGGTGCAAAAGTCTCTATTGAAGATGTTTTTCCGTTTCAAAACTAACTTACCCCAAGGCACTTGCAATGGCACGCAATGAATTAAGCAAAGACGCAATTAAAAATGCGGACTTAATACGGCAAAAATCGGCAAATACGAAAGACGCACACGCCGCTGATTATATCGGTGTGGATGCTGCAACAATTTGCCGGTTTAAAGCCGATCACCTAGATAAATTTTGTGGATATTTGGACTTCCTCGGGCTAACCGTGGTGGATAAAGAATTGAGACAGATTTCGGAAGAAGATCTCAACGCCTTAAAACTTTTCGCAAGTAAAGGCATTGAGAAATTTGGGCAATAAAAAACCACGGCGGCAACCGTGGCTATTTACTAAGAAAAACTTAGGAATATAAAACATGGAAAATATTAATCAAAACGAGACGACAAGTCAAACACAATCAGCACAGATTTTAAAAGCACTCAAAAATGGCGAAAGGCTAACGCACTTAGACGCGGGAAAACGGTTTAACTGCTTACGTCTTGGCGCCCGTATCTACGACCTTAAAAAACGTGGTCACAACATCATCAGCAAAATGATTACCGTACCAAGCGGAAAGCGTGTTGCTCAGTATTGGTTGGAGGCGTGATATGAAACGATTTAATCGACCGGTAAGAATTGATGTGCTGTTGGCTCTTTATTACCAAAACTTTTTAGCTAAGTTAGCAAAGTTGGATGAGGAGATTTTTAATGAAGATTAATGACTTACTAAGTGAAAACTTTTCTGATGGTGACATTAAAAGAGAGTTAAAAATTCCATCTAATTTCAGAATGAAAGGATACGTTTATGTTTTATCGAACGAATCAATGCCTGGCATTTATAAAATTGGCATGACAGAAAGAAGCGTAGAGGAAAGAGTTAAAGAGCTATCAAAAATGACGGCCATTCCAACACCTTTCAAGATTGAGGCGTGCTTTTATTCAAACAATCCTTTGGCTGATGAACAGCAAATTCACGATTTGCTTTCAGAATATCGAGTATCAGAAAGCCGTGAGTTTTTCAAAAGTGATCTCCAAAAAATAACATGGGCTATAAGAGAAGTTCTTGAACTTGAAAGAAATGACGATTTAACAAGCGTAGTAGCAAGTTACGACATGATTAGTCTTGGAGACGAAAGTGAAAAATGCGTCTCGGAAATACTTGATAGCGGCGACTCTACTTATATAGGAAATCTTGGCAATGATGAACAGGCAAAAAATCTATTAGTGAAGATTGGTGCGAAATATTTACTTGATATTTTAAATAAACACGGGGTCAGTTTGGTATTGATGCCGGATAACGATATTCAGCTAGTTAGATCCATTGATGAACAGTTTCAAAGAGGCGAATTGAAATGAGTAAATTTATCGTGAATTCGTTTCAACTCCCTAACGCTGTCATCGATGATCTGCTAGCAGACCTAACCGGCGCGGAGTTGAAATGTTACTTATATGTTTTGAGAAAAACCAAGGGATGGAACAGGGAAGAAGACGCTATTTCTGTATCTCAGTTTATGAAAGTTACAGGGTTAAGCAATCGCAAAGTTATTGATGCCTGCGAAAGACTTGTTGAGCTTGGTCTTCTTGAGCAAAAAACTGGCGCGAACAAAGTTAAAGTTTTTTCCGTTAAGGATTACAAAATTGGCGGTAGTGAAGAAAGTTCACTAGTGAAGAAAGTTCATGGCGGTAGTGAAGAAAGTTCACAACAGGTAGTGAAGAAAGTTCACACACAAAATAACAATATAAATAACACTACTAAAAATAACAAAAACCCCCTACCCCCTAAAGCGAAAAAATTCGTTGCTGAAAATTTTGAATTGCCAGAATGGGTAAATCTTGAAGATTGGATCGGATTTTGTGAAATGCGTAAGAGTATTAAAAAACCTCTTTCCGAAAAAGCCTGCAAAATCGCATTGGGGAAACTTGAAGATCTTAAATCGCAGGGTGAAAACGTTTCTGAAGTTTTAAAACAATCAACGTTCAACAACTGGCAAGGGTTATTCCGCGTACACGATTCCAACGGCGAAAAATCATCATTGACGGATAACATTGATTTCCAAGCGGTTATTAATGCGTTCAACGATGAGTTCGAAGGGCGTTATGCTGAGGTTGAGCTTAACGATACAACACGGAAAATCATCCTGAATCTTGCGCCGTTGCTTAAAAATCAAACTGTGGAAGGGTTTACCGCCTACTTCGAAACTTACAACGAAATTGCGGGCGAGTATTACGACCGATTCGGTTTTAGCTTTGTGATGAAACCTGAAACATTACAAAAAGTACGCGAGGGGGCGCTGTGATGGAAAATTTAAAAATCGTCCCATACAACTTGAGCGCAGAACAAAGCGTACTTGGAGCCTTGATGTTTGGCAGTCTCACGAAAGACGCATTGGCAGTATTGGATTTTTTAAAGCCTGAAAGTTTTTACCGATTTGAACATCAGCTCATTTACACCGAAATTCAAGCCTTGGCAAAAACCAATCAACCAATCGACCTAATGACGGTTGAGGCTAAATTAAATACAAAAGGCGTGATCGAACAGGTCGGTGGATTCGCTTACTTAGCAGAGTTATCCAGCAACACTCCAAGTGTTGCAAACATCCGAGCTTATGCCGAAATTGTGCGAGAAGATGCCATTAAACGCTTTACGCTTGGCAAGCTACAAGACTGCGAGGCTTTGATTTTAGGCAAAAGCGATATGAACGCTGCCGACCGAATTGAATCAATCAGTCGCTTAATGTCGGAAATCTCCGACTACAGCCGAACCGGTAAATCTAAAGGCTTACGCAGTGGGCGAGATGTTGGTACCGATTGGTTAGACAAATACCAATTACGCCTTGAGCAACCTGAAAGTGTGCGTGGAATTTTAACCGGCATTAAAGCGCTTGATGAAGTGATCGGATTGAAAGGTTTGGTTAAACAATCCCTTGTTGCGGTTGGCGCCCGTCCTAAGTGTGGTAAAACGGCGTTTTACTCCCTGATGGCGGAAAACTGTATTTTAAATGAGAAAAAGCCAGTATTGCTATTTAGCTTGGAAATGTCAGCCGATCAGATTTTTGAGCGTATGTTGGTTAAGCGCGCAAACATCAACGCAAATGCACTTTATGACACAGGGTTAAATGACGATGAGTTTTACCTCAAATACCACCTACACAAAGACACTGTAATGGCGCGTGTAACGCAGTCTGTTGGCGAATTGGTCAATGATGATTTGTTGTATGTCGATGATACACCAAACGTTTCTATGGCGCACATACGCAGCGAATGCCGCCGAATTAAACGTGAGCGAGGGGATGTTGGGTTTATCGGCATTGACTACTTGACGTTGATGAAAGCCGAAAAAGCCGAACGGAATGACTTGGCTTACGGGCAGGTAACCAAAGAGCTTAAAAATCTTGCTCGTGAAATGGATTGCGTAGTGTTGCTACTGACACAGTTAAATCGTGGTCTTGAAAGTCGATCGGATAAACGACCAATGCCAAGCGATAGCCGCGACACCGGGCAAATCGAGCAGGAATGCGATTACTGGTTGGGACTTTATAAAGAATCGGTTTACAACGAAAACGCAGATCCGACCCTATCCGAAATTATCGTGCGATTAAATCGCCATGGTGGAACCGGTAAAGCCTATTGTGATCAGAAATTTGGTGCAATGTTTGAATGCGATCAATTAGACGCAGAAAGACGGGCGCAAATCGGCAAAAAAGAAACAAAACAAGAAACATCAAGATTTTCAAAAGGGAATAAGGGATTTTAAGCATGACAGAGCAACAATTTGATAAGGATACCTATCCAACATCACTTTCGCTATTTAACCCGATTCATGCTGAATTTGGCTTTACGATTGATGGTGCCGCACTACCGCACAACGCAAAACTTGAGCGATATGTAACGCCAGAAATGGATTACTTAACTTACCCACTGCAAAACGAGCGAATTTTCATTAACCCGCCGTTTAGCGATCCGTTAAGTTTTATCAAGCGTTCCATCGAACTGTTTGAAAATCATAACTGTTTAGTAGTGATGTTACTGCCGGTCGATATTAGCACGGAATGGTTTTCGCTAATCACCCAAAAAGCAACGGAAATCCGTTTTATTGTTGGCGGCCGCATTAAGTTTTTAAGTCCTCAAACGGGTTTATGGACTGATGTCTGCCGTGGTAATCACTTAGCGATATTTGACCCGCGTCACCGCAACATGGGGCAAGTTATCCGTCATGTTCACATTGACGACCTAGGGGAATTCGAATGGCGAGCCAAAAGCAGAAAAAGACGGTAATCCACGCGGTTAAATATGCGAACGGTGCGGTTGTAGCGGAAACAGACTACGACCGCAATTTACTCAAGGGGTTGCCGGTGGGAAGTGCGGTAAAAATTACACCCATCGGTAACAATCGGAATTACCAACATCACAAGAAGTTTTTCGCGCTACTCGATGCAGGTTTTGAATATTGGCAGCCTGAATTTAGCGTACTGACTCAAGCGGAAGAATGGATAGCGCAGGCGGTCGCAAGAGAAATCGCAGTAGCGGCCAACGATGAAAATCTGTATCAGAACGTAACTAAACCGATAGCAGATAGCGTGCTGGCAAAAGTGCGGTTGAATCGTGAATCAAAATTGGATTATGAGGGAATGAAAACCCTTGAATCGTATCTTGATCATGTGATGAAAAAAGCGGGATTTTACGACATCAAACCGGCACAAGACGGAGGAACCGTTAAAGAGCGTTGGTCAATCTCATTCGCGAATATGAGCCAGGAACGATTCAACGATGTGTATAAAACGGTGTATGGCGTCATCTGGAACGAAACGCTTTGTAATATCTATGAAGACGAAGTGGCACTGGATAACAAGATTAATCAGTTAATAGGGTTTGGCGGTTGAGCCGCAATCGTCAACCAATAGTTTACAGTTCAAAAGTGCGGTCGATTTTAGAGGTGAAAATATGGGAAAAATAGACTATCGGAAAGAAGCCAAGGGGCGAGAATGCCAAGTGCGGTTAGTTGGTGTTTGTAATTATAACCCGGAAACAACCGTATTAGCACACATACGCGCCGCTGGCATTACTGGAGTAGGGCAAAAAGCGCCAGACCAATTAGGGGCGTGGGCGTGCTCAAGCTGTCACGACGCAATCGATTTACGAACAAAGATCGGTTACACCAAGGACGAACTGTTACTGGCTCATTTGGAGGGTATGGCACGCACTCAGGCAATTTTAATCCGCGAGGGCAAGTTATGAGTGATTGGCTTGAAATCTGTTTGCCGTACCCACCGAGCGTGAACCACTACTGGAAGCACACAAGACAAGGTAAGCATTACATATCAAAAGCAGGGCGGGAATTTAAACGCATTGCTACCGAGGTTTGTTCGCAGTTCGATCCGTTTGAAAGTGCGGTGGAAATCAAGATGGAAATTTACTTCCCGGACAACCGCCCACGCGACCTTGATAATTTGCCTAAAGGGATTTTTGATAGCTTGGTCGGCGCCGGATTAATCAAAGACGATAACCGTAAAATCATCCGCAAATACTCAATCGAGGAAAAAGGCGTAGTAAGTAAAGGTAAGTCAATCATTAAAATTAGAGGTATCGATGCGTAAATTTAGCGAACTGGAACTGACTGAGGAACAGGAAGAATTTGTTGATGAATGGATGTATAAGTGGGGCGCCTGGGTGCGTTCCGGCAGACTAGATAAGCCAGAGTTAAACATCATCGCTAAGTTAATGCAATCAGCCATTCCGGCCGAACCTGGCGAGCAAATGTGCGACGATGAAACGGGCTACATGATAAGCCAAACTGTCGAACAGTTCTTTGCGAAGAATGATAGATTGCTACACTTCATTGTTTTCTCGTATTACGTCAATAAGCGGAAGGTAAACTTCATTGCTTCCAAGCTGCATGAAAACGCCAAAGCAAAACAAATGCACCCGTGCGCCGGAAAATCAAATATTCGCATTCCAAGCTTCCGTACCATTTACCGAGAAGTTGAAAAAGAGGTTAAGTTGGCAAAGGCAATAATTCACGAATTGCTTGTAACTTGTTTTGTTATGTTGCGAACTGGTAGTCAAAATTCAAAAAATATCAAAATTACTTATTGACAAAATTGGCAAGCTGTCATATCCTTTTCATATATGGTGGTCGTCGTGTAAGTGATGTTCACCGATGAAAATGGATATGGATTTAAACAAACCCTGACTGGTAACAGTTGGGGTTTTTTATTGCCTCGAGAAAAGCGGGGTGGGGTATGGCAAAAATGCAGGTGTTTAAGGATATGCCGATTGAGTCTCAGGCTCTTGGTTGGGTTACGGGGCTTTTCGGTGCGCTCACGTTGTCCGAATGGGCTGTGTTGATAGGTATTATTGTGACGGTTTGCGGCTATTGGCGGGAATCAAGATATAAAAAACGTATGCTGGAGCTCGAAGAAATTCGAGCGGGAATCCGCGACAAAAACGGGAATCTGATTAATGAACAAAACAGTTAAAAAAACGTTAGCCGGTGCGGTGTGTTTGGTAAGTGTTATTGTCGGCAAGGTTTACACTGATTATGCGGATGACCTTGTGATCAGCAAAGAGGGGGCCCAAGTTATTGGCGACGAAGAAGGTTGTCGCCGTGACCCTTACCGCTGTTCGGCTCATGTTTTAACTTACGGTATTGGCGCAGCCGTTACCGGCGGAACAATGATTCTCGAAAATAAGCGTTACACCGATGAAGAAATAGCCGAACAATATGCCAAAGATCTCAAGAAAGCAGGTGATTGCATCATGCTTTACTTTAACGGTGCTGAGATGAATCAAAATCAGATTGACGCCTTGGGGTCTGTGGTACACAACCTAGGGTGCGGTGGCGCTCGTTACTACTACGACAAAAAATCGGGTAAGCGGCTTAAAACTCAGTTATACAAAGCGGCTTTAGATAAAGACTTTGTGCGTATGTGTAACACATTTACGAATTATGCCAGCGTAAACGGAAAGCCACACCCGTCAATCATGAAGCGCAGAATAAGAGAGCGTGATTTATGTTTAACCCCGGTGAACAATTAATTAAGCGGATTAAGTTTGGTGCGATATGTGTTGGTGTCGTTGCGGTTTTGTGCCTGCTCGGCGTTTTGCGGTACCAGCACAACACTATTATTGACTTAAGAGCCGACAACAAAGAGCAGGCGCAAGCGTTATCTCAAAAAGAAAAAGAGATAACGAGACTGAAAAACGAAGCGGCTGAAAATCAGCGCATCATGTTAGAGCTATCGAAACAAGAAGCGGAAGCACGGAGCGAATCAGATGAAGTTATTAAATCCATCCCACAAGATATTAAACAAAGCCATCCTTATAATGCTTCCGCTCCTCGTAATGTTGTTGAGTTCCTGCGGAAATGACCCCGAGGCTTGTCCGTCATTTCCATCTGCTTATGTGGCGCACTTGGATAAGACAGGATTTAACGGTAGCACATACGGAGATATCACTCAATACTCAGTTATTCTCAAGCGTGAGCGCGATATGTGCCTGAATCGCATTGATAAGATTCGCGAGTGGCAAGTTGAGAACACTCAGCACTAGAAAATTAAAGGGCGTTAAAACAAGCGCCCTTTGTTGTGTGTACACAAAAGGAATGAAAATGCCCGCAAGAATACCTAAAGCATGCCGAAAACAGGGATGTAAGAACACAACAACGCATTCAAGCGGTTATTGTGAACTGCATTTAGGTTGCGGATGGCAACGACACCAGCAAGGCAAGACGGCAAGCCAACGCGGTTATGGCTCACAGTGGCGAGCGTTGCGCACCGTCGCCTTAGAGCGTGACAAGTATCTATGTCAAGAGTGCTTAAAGCAAGGTCGATATATAACGGCAACAACTGTTGACCACATCATAGCTAAAGCACATGGTGGCAGTGACAATCTTTCAAACTTACAAAGTTTATGTAATTCATGCCATAAATTCAAAACCGCAAGAGAGCGCTTGAGATAGCGTTTAAAGTGCGGTCAATTCTACTCGGGGAGGGGGTGGGTAAATCTCTATAGGTTTCATCTATAGGTACCGCCCGTTCAACTCAATTTTTACAACCGCGAAATTAAAAATTTAGGGTAAACGCCAAATGACAGGAATAGCAACAACGCCGGGGCGAGGAAGAAAGCCCACTCCGACGAAAGTGAAAGAGCGTCGCGGCAACCCCGGTAAAAGAAAATTAAATAAAGACGAGCCTGAATTTAGCCCGTTTAATGAAAACACCCCACCACCATCTCAGCTTAATACTGACGGTAAAAAGATGTGGGTATTTATTCTAAAAGAATTACTATCCCAAGGAGTTCTACTCCAAACCGATCTTGAAGTAGTTACAAACTATTGCATTGCATATCAGAATCGTAATCGTGCTTGTAAAGATGTTGAAAAATACGGCACGTTTGTTGAGAACGGTAATGGTGGATTATCGAAAAATCCTGCTTTTACTGTTTTGAATGAAGCGTTGAAACAGATGACTACATTCGGCGCGTTGCTCGGACTTGACCCAAGCAGTCGACAACGATTGATTGGTAAGGTAGATGAGCAAAATCACAATCCATTCGCGGAGTTAAAGTTAATGCAATGACGGATAACGTAAAAAAAGCGAACAAGTACGCAAAAGACATCGTTTCCGGAAAGATTCCAGCTTGCCGCTTGGTGATTAAAGCATGTCAGCGGCATTTAGATGATTTGGATAATCAAAAGGACAAGGATTTTCCTTATCGCTTTGATGAAAAACTGGCGGAACGCGCTTGTAAATTTATTCAACTTTTGCCGCACACTAAAGGCGAGTGGGCGTTAAAACGACAGCTAATTACGCTTGAGCCGTGGCAATTATTCGCAGTGGCAAACGCTTTCGGCTGGATCAAGAAAATCAGCGGATTACGCCGTTACCGCGAAGTTTATACCGAAATCCCGCGTAAAAACGGAAAATCGGCTATTTCTGCCGGTGTTGGGTTGTATATGTTTTGCGTAGATGGCGAGTTCGGCGCGGAGGTTTATTCGGGGGCAACAACCGAGAAGCAAGCGTGGGAGGTGTTCCGCCCTGCCCGGTTAATGTGTAAGAAAACAGAATTGCTCTGTAAAACATTCGAAATTGAAGTAAACGCATCCAATCTTAACCGCCCCGCCGACGGATCACGCTTTGAACCATTAATCGGGAACCCCGGGGACGGTGCGTCGCCGAGTTGTGCGATCGTGGACGAATACCATGAGCATAAAGACGACGAACTTTATACAACAATGCTCACCGGTATGGGCGCACGTCGCCAGCCGTTGATGTGGATTATCACGACGGCGGGTTACAACATTGAAGGGCCTTGTTACGACAAGCGCCGCGAAGTGATTGAAATGCTGAATGGCACGGTGCCGAATGATGAATTGTTCGGTTTAATCTACACAATCGACGAGGGCGACGACTGGACAAGTCCGGAAGTGCTACAAAAAGCTAACCCGAATTTTGACGTTTCGGTTTATGCGGATTATTTGATAAGTCAGCAGAAACAGGCGATCAATAATCCACGCTTTACGAATAAATTCAAAACAAAGCACCTGAATGTTTGGGTATCAGCGAAAGAATCCTATTTCAACATGGTGAGCTGGGAGAAGTGTTACGACGAAACATTAAGCCTTGAAGATTTCCAAGGTGAAGAAGTTTTCCTCGGCCTGGATATGGCGCGAAAGCTCGATATGAACTCACTTGTGCGGGTGTTTAGTCGAATTATTGATGGTAAACGTCATTATTACTGTATTTCTCCATTGTTTTTTGTGCCGGAAGACACTGTTTTTAGTACTGATACTGCTTTAAAACGAGTGGTGGATAAATACCAAAAATGGGTAGTCAGCGGGCATTTAATCGCAACCGACGGCGCAGAGGTGGACTATCGCGAAATCCTTGAATGTGTGAAAGACACAAACAGGGAGCATCAGGTTAACTGTGCTGCAATTGACCCACACGGCGCGATCGCCATCTCTCACGATATGGCGGACGAGGGATTAAACCCGATAACCATCACACAGAACTACACCAACTTATCAGATCCGATGAAAGAGCTTGAAGCGGCTATCGAATCAGGCCGTTTTCACCATGACGGGAACCCTATCATGACTTGGTGTATTGGTAATGTGGTCGGGAAAACTGCCGCCGGGAATGATGACATCGTTAGACCGGTGAAAGAAATTCCAGAAAACAAAATTGATGGCGCGGTTGCGTTAATGATGGCAATCGGTCGAATTATGCTAAATGAAGATGACGGGATTTTTATCCCGGACGAGGTATTAACGCTATGAGAACATTTTTTATTGATCTGGTCGGTTTGGCTGGACTTGGCGCATTATGTACCGGCGTTTATCTCCAATATGGAACGGCTCAAACCTGCATTATCGGCGGTGGGCTTTGCTTGTTATACGCTATTTTTTCAGCGCGGGGGCGTAAATGATTTTTGATAAATTATTTGCTACGCGCTCCCTTGAAAATCCGAAAACGCCGTTGAGCGCCGATGGGGCTTATGATGAGTTATTCAGCGGCGGACAATCACGCACAGTTAATGCCGACACGGCGATGAAGCTAAGCGCGGTTTACGCGTGCGTTTATGTGCTATCAAGCGCCATTGCTCAATTGCCGTTACACGTTATGCGCAAAGACGGTAAAAACATTGAGCCTGCGCGCGACCACCCGTTATTTTACCTGCTCCACGACAGCCCGAATTTTTGGCAAACGTCGTACAAAATGCGGGAGTACGGACAAAGTGCGGTACTTTTACACGGTAATTCATTTTTACACATCGTCCGCAGCCGAAATGGTGAAATTAAATCGATTGAAACCCGTGAGCCGTGGATGGTGCAGTTGCTTAAAAATGGTAGCCGTTATGTTTACGGCTATTACGGCGATGATGAGACGTTATCAATTACGCCTGATGACATGATCCACATAAAAGCCCTTGGGACCTCCCTAAAAATGGGGAAATCTGTTATCCAACAGCACGCCGAAACGATCGGGCTAGGGCTGAACGCGAAAGATTTTGCGGGAAGTTTCTTTCTTGGAAACGCTCGCCCCGCCGGGATTGTCAATGTAAAAACGCCGCTTAATGAAAAAGCGTGGGAGAGTTTTAAGAAATTCTGGGATAAAGCCAGCGCGGAACTGAAAAGTAAAGAAAATAAAACAGTGCTTTTACCGGGTGAGCTTGAATATAAAGCGCTCACGGTATCACCCGTAGATACCGAACTGTTATCAATGATGAAGCTCAACCGTTCGGAAATTGCTGGGATCTTTAACGTTCCTGCGCACATGATTAACGACTTGGAAAAAGCGACATTTTCAAACATTTCGGAACAAACCATCCAGTTTATCCGCTACAGCTTAATGCCTTGGATCGTGAACTGGGAGCAGGAAATTAACCGCAAGGTATTTACACAAGCCGAACGCAAGGCGGGCTATTTTGTGAAATTTAACCTCGGCGGAATCATGCGTGGCACACCGACCGAAAGAGCGCAGTTTTATCACAACGCGATTACTGATGGTTGGATGTCACGAAACGAAGCCCGCACACTCGAAGATATGAACCCGGTTGACGGACTGGATGAATATCTTGTTAGTGTCAACGCGGCGCAGCAAGTCAAATCAGATCAGAAAAAGGAGAACGAACCCGATGAGTGATATTGAAAAACGATCATACGTTGGCGAAGTTCGGGCGGAAAGTAAAGATTCCGAACCAACTCACATCATTGGGTACGGCTCGGTTTTTAATACCCGTTCGCAATTAATGTGGGGCTTTCGCGAAATCATCATGCCGGGTGCGTTTGATGACGTACTAGATGATGACGTGCGTGGATTGTTTAACCATGACCCGAATTTTATCTTAGGGCGCTCAAAAGCGGGGACATTATCGCTAAGCGTTGATGATAAAGGGTTGCGTTATGACATTATCGCACCCGATACGCCGACCATTCGCGATCTTGTTATTGCCCCGCTACAGCGCGGAGATATTACCCAATCATCATTTGCGTTTAACGTCGCCCGCAACGGTGACGAGTGGTACGAAGATGATGAGGGTGTAGTAATCCGCGAAATCCATAAAATTTCACGCCTTTATGATGTTAGCCCGGTGACTTATCCGGCATATCAAGAGGCAAGCAGTACGGCGCGATCGCTGGATGCGTGGAAAGAGGCCCGTAACAACGGTGATATTCAAAAAGCCGTACACCAGAAAGCCGCCCGAGAACGTTTTTTATCGTTAATCTCCGGCAAGTAAACCAATTTAATTAAACCGACCGCACCGTAAAAAGTGCGGTTTTTTTATCTCTAGAGGAAAACATAATGGCTAAATTACATGAGCTACAAGAAAAACGTCGCAATATTGCCGCGCAAATGCGCACTTTACACGACAAGATCGGTGATAACGCTTGGACCGACGAGCAACGCACTGAATGGAACAAAATGAAAACCGAATTAGACGGTGTAGATGCCGTAATTGCGCGTGAAGAAGAACTTCGCTCAATGGATGAAAAATTCGTTAAGGAGCAAGAAGCGGCCGAAGCCGAAAAACGCGCTAAACATGACGGTGAGAAAACAAAAACCGCTGACGAAATGCGCGCTCAAGCGTTTAACGTATTTTTGCGTAACGGTTTAGGCGAATTGAGCCAAGAAGAGCGCCAAGCGTTGGCGGAAATGCGCGCGCAAGGTGTTGGCGTTAACGATAAGGGCGGTTATACCGTACCAAAAGAAATGCAGGCACGCATTGTTGAGCAAATGAAAGCCTATGGCGGCATTGCTCAAGTAGCGCAAATCCTGACAACCTCTGACGGTCGCACCATCGAATGGATCACCGCCGACGGCACTACCGAAGAAGGTGAGTTAATCGGTGAAAACACTGCCGCAACCGAAGCAGATACTTCATTCGGCATCGCTAACCTTGGTGCGAAAAAATTATCATCCAAAATTATTCGCGTATCTAACGAATTATTGCAAGATTCCGCGATTAACATCGAATCTTATTTGGCTGATCGTATCGCACAACGTATCGGACGCGCAGAAGCAAAATATTTAATCCAAGGCACCGGCGCAGGCACACCGGCACAACCTAAAGGGTTGGCAGCAAGTGTTACCGGCACCACCGCTGCTAAAGTAGCGGGTAAAGTGGACTGGTTGGATATTAACGCATTATTGCACTCCGTTGATCCGGCTTACCGTAACGTGGGTAATTCCCGTTTAGCCTTTAACGACAACACCTTTAAAGTGTTGAAAGAAATGGTTGACGCTCAAAACCGCCCGTTATGGTTGCCTGATGTTGCCGGCGTGGCACCATCTACCATTCTTGGTAAGCAATACGTTATCGATCAAGGCATCGCCGACATTGCCAAAGACGCAAAATTCTTGTATTTCGGTGACTTCAACCGCTTCGTGGTGCGTCGTGTGGCGTACATGACATTGAAACGCTTGGTTGAACGTTATGCCGAATTCGACCAAACCGCATTCTTAGCGTTCCACCGCTTTGACTGCGTGCTTGAAGATACCTCAGCAATTAAAGCGTTAATCGGTAAATAACCAATAGGTGCGGTTAATTTCGACCGCACTTTTATTTTTCGGGGGCGTGATGAATATCACACTTGATGAAATCAAATTGCAGTGCCGAATTGATAGCGACGATCAAGACGATTTGCTTCAGGTTTACCTTGAAGCCGCCAAGGCGACAATCGAAAACTACACCAACCGCAAACTTTACGAAACGCTACCGGATGACCCACCTGATAACGCTCAAGAGATCACTGGAGATCTGAAAATAGCGATCTTAATGTTGGTGGCATATATGTTTGAAAATCGTGGTGGATGGAATGAAGGGCAGGGCGTGAGCAATTTTGATTTACCGCCGACTGTAAGGCTAATCATTGAACGTTATCGGTTTATACACATATGAACATCGGAAAATTACGGCATCGAATCACATTGCAGAAGCAGGTCAATACCGTAAACGACTACGGCGCGGCGGTGACGACGTGGAAAAACGTTGCGACCGTTTGGGCCGATGTGCGTCCGCTGTCTGGGCGCGAGTATTTTTCGGCTCAACAAGTGCAGTCGGAAGTCACTACGCAAATTTGGCTACGTTATCTTGACGGGATTATGCCGACAATGCGGGTTAAGTTCGGTAAGCGTACTTTAGAGATTGTGTCGGTACTCAATACGCAGGAGCGCAATGTATCGTTGCAGCTCATGTGTAAAGAGGTGATTAATGGGTAGCGTAACGGTCCGCGTTGATGGCTTGAAAGAGTTGCAAAAAGCAATGCAAAGCCTTGGGCGAAAGACTTCTAACCGTATTGCCGTTAAAGCAATGCGTAAAGGCGGTGCAATTGTGCGTGACAAAGCGCGTTCGCTCGCACCGGTCTTGAAAGAAAGCGTGCCGCACAGACGTGCAGGTACATTAAGAAAATCCATTCAAAGCCGTACGAAAGTCGGCAAAAATGGCAGAACTGACGCCTATATTTGGGTAAAGGGGCTTTCGACCAAGCAAGTGCTGAAATTCAAGGAAAAGGGCGGTAAATCCAGTGCGTACAATCCGCGCGATCCGTTTTACTGGCGTTATCTTGAATTTGGCACATCTAAAATGCCCGCGCGACCGTTTATGCGACCCGCCTTTCAGCAATCGAAGGAACAGGCGGCGCAAGCCATCATTGACACACTGCAACAAGAAATAATTGCGGAGGCTGGCAAATGACATGATCCAAAAGAAACTTTTTAGCGCCCTGTCGCCTTTGGTGTCGGGGCGTTGTTTTTATGGGCTGATTCCGGAAACAAACAAGGCTTTCCCGGTGATTGTGTATCAATTCCCGAACATCTCGCCAAGTTCGGCGCTGGAAGATGGCGATCTTGATGATTATCAGGTGCAGATTGACATTTACAGCCCAAATCCCGATGACATTTTTAGCCTGCGCAAACAGATTTTTACCGCACTTTCGGCGGCGTTCGATTTTGCGGAGCGCATGAATGATTTTAGCGATTATGAAGCGGATACAAAGCTACATCGTCGCGTAATCAATTATCAAATTGCTTATGGAGAATAAAACATGGCAACACAAACAACCCCTTTCCAAGGGACAAAATTTTATTTAGGTGTCGGCTTAAACGAAGAAAAAGCCGTTACAGCTGTTACGGTAAAGCCGAATGCGACAATTACCGCAACCGGGCATGGCGCAAAAACCGGTGACTTTGTAAAAATTACTGGTCTCGGTGCATTAGATGGTTTCTATCCTGTTAAATCTATTGCAACAGATAAAATCACTCTTGCCGATGAAGTTGATTGGAGCGGCCAAGATGCACCAACGGATTTTTCATCCGCAAAAGTAGCGGTCGTCAAATGGTCATCTAATTTCTGCGCAATCAAAAACATTGAAGGCGACGGTGACACGCTCGGGGAAGAAGATGTTACGACAATGTGTAGCGAAGGGACTGAAACCGAAGCCGGTGAAATTGAGTACGGCTCAATCAAATTGACATTCTTCTATGCCCCTGACACTCCAATGCAACGGGATTTACGTAAAAAATTCTACGGTAAAGAAACCTTCCCATGGATGATGGTTTTGAAAAACAATCAAGGTTCGCTTTATGGTACCGGCTTTATCCAAACTTCGCAAAACTGGAGCGGTGAAGTTAAAGGTAAGTTTGATTCTGGTGTAACCATTAAAAAAGCAAAACGTGACTACCATTTGCCAGTGTCTGCATAATCCGTGCGGCCGCACTTATCGGTGCGGTCATTTTTAATGAATAAAGGTAAATAAATATGACTCTTGGAACTCGAGAATCTCTTTTGGCTGAAAATAAGCCAAAATTAAAAGCAGTAGTAATTGGTGAAAAAAAATATTTCATCCGAGAAATGACGGTGGGTGAAGTAAATCAATATCTCTATGGGTATCAAGCTCTACTATGTCAGTTGGCAGAAGAGCAAGGTATTGAACTTGATTACAGCAACCAAGAAGAATTAGGTAAACAGTTAAGCCGAATTTACGACCCATACCGGACAGCTCGCCAATTGGCTATGCGCTTGTGTGATAAAAACGGAGTGAATCTATTTGATGTTGACAATAAAGATGACTTAGAGGCGCTATCGAGCCTTGATAAAGCCGTTAGCGAAACTCTTAGCAAGGCGTTATTGGATGAAGAGCCAAAAAACTTAATGACCGACGCAAGTTCCAAATAACTTTATCGCTTGCGTTGGGTAAAACATTAGAAGAAATAGAGGCGATTCCAGAAAAACATTTCCAGGAATACATGCTTTTTTACCAAGAGCAGCCGTTTGGGCTTTGGAGGGAAGATTACCGCACCGCACAAATCAGCCACCTGTTGGCGATGATAAACCGCGATCCGAAGGCTAAACCGCCTGAACTTTTAGATTTTATGCCGTTTTACAAAGAAAGGGAGGTTGAAAATGATGATGAAGATGACGGCGTTACTGAGTATTTAGCGAATCGTTAAACTCGGCTATCAATCCTTTGATTATTGCATTTTCCTCTCGCGTTGCTCGGTTACGTTCGCCGCATGGCTGGATTTTTAAGTTTTCGTCCAGTCTTGCGGCAATGTATTTCGCATTAGTGCTGATCAGTTCGTTTTGTCTCAATAACCACTGCATGAATTGTTTTTTCATAGATATTCTCCGTTGTTGAATGTGCGCAGAGAATATCTATGAAAGAAAGTGCGGTCGAATTTCATTGTAGAAATCTGCGATCCGCGTCGCAATTTTGAAATAAATTCATCCGAAAACTTACAGAAAGTATTAAGGCGCCTTAGAATGTGCGAGATTTATCATACAAATAAGAGGAACCTAAAAAATGAAAAAATTATTATTTGTGGCTATGACTACTGCCCTTATTAGCTCTTGCGCATCAAATGATTTTGTACAAATTCCAACAGAAGTAAAAGGAATGGTGTTTAATGATATTGGTTCAACTTACTTAGAACGTCCGACAAGAGCATATCTGATTGATTATCCAGATGGTTCTAAATCTCTAGAATATGTTGTCGAATCATACCGAATGCAGGCTGGTTCGCCTGTCGGAATTGCTTTAAAAATTCAGGAAAAGAATGTAAGCGAACATCTCGCGGCATTTAATAAATTTTTAGATTGGGACAAGCTTGCGAAGCAACGAAAAGATAATTTTACGAAAGAAATTGCGATTGTTCCGACAACGAACGGATATAACGTCTATGCGTTTCACTCCGGCAATAAAAACACAAATGTATTAGTATCTTGTTTCTCAATGACAAATTCTTCAGGTTGTGGTTATGACGCTATTACATTTACACCACAAAATGTCCATCGAATTATTAAAGAAGCAGAAATGTTAAAAAATAAAACATTAAAACCTGTTGACACATCAATATATCAATAACTTTTCAAGCCCCTTGACACCAAAGGGGCTTTTTTATTAGTATCTTCAACAAGGCTCGTAACCTTACCAAAAGCGGAAGTCCGCACCCGACAGCATAGCGGTTTTTTTATGCGTAAAATTTGTGATCTCGTTTAGTTTTATTGCCATTAAGACTTAACACGCATAAATCCAATTTCATCTATGCCGAGTGGGCGGAGAATACAACACCCGAAAGGGGAATAATCCCGGCCGACTTTTGGCGGTTTACGAACCACTCGGCGCCCTATTATGGGTAAACATCGTAAATATCCAAAAGGAGTCAGAAATGGCTAATCAAACCCAACTTTCCACATTCAGCTTTGAATCAAAATCCATCCGCACTTTAGCTATTAACAATGAGCCTTGGTTTGTTGCTAAAGATCTTTGCGACACCTTGGGCATTAAAAACCCAAGTCAAGCCTTGGAAAATCTAGATGAGGATGAGCGGTCTATGTTTAACATAGGGCGGTCAAAAGTACATGGTGGAGGCGGTGAAGTTAACATCGTCAACGAAAGCGGAATGTACACTTTGATCTTACGCTGCCGTGACGCAGTGAAAAAAGGATCTGTTCCACACCGTTTTAGAAAATGGGTAACGGCAGAAGTTTTGCCGGCAATCCGTAAAACAGGCAAATACGAATCGAAAACCACGGTAGATGATCGCACCGGTTTACGCAATGCTGTGAATATGTTAGTGAGCAAGAAAGGATTAATTTATTCTGACGCTTACCATTTAATCCACCAACGCTTTAACGTGGAATCAATCGAAGATTTGACATTAGAGCAGTTACCGCAAGCGGTGGAGTATGTTCATAGAATCGTGCTTGAGGGTGAGTTGATTACAACGCCTAAAAAAGATGAGTGCTTTAATTTTGAATTTACCGAGTACGAACTCCAACAGCTTGTGTGGGCGTGGTTTGCTTTATTGCGTGGCACAGAACTTTGCGAAGTGCTCCACCCCGCATTAAAACAAATTGGTTCACACTACGCCGCTTCCGTTCATGACATTGCTTACGAATATCGTAGCACTCTTCGTCAAGCCCATAACGTATTGACACGCATTACAGAGCAATTTGAATACGAGAAAGGCAATAACTGGCGAGTCTTAAAATACCTTAGAGCCTACAACCATAAAGCAACAGGCTTTCAACTAGACATCCTATAAAACAACGCAAAATCCGACCGCACTTTGGAAATAGGGGGCGGTCGTAAGGATAAAGTATGAAAAGAGATTGGGAATTAATTCGCAAAATCCTCATTAAATTAGAAAGCAAAGTGGATGACACTCCGCTTGATAGTGAAAGTTTCAAAGGGGTTTATCCTGAAAAAGTCATCTATCACTACAAGATTCTGGCACAGGCTGAATTAATTCAAATTGAAGACAGCTCCACGATGGGGGAAGAGGACTACTCGGCAATTAATCTTACTTGGTCAGGGCATGAATTTTTAGATAAAATTCGTAATGAAGATGCTTGGAATAAGATTAAAAGCATTGTAAAGACGAAAGGTGTAGATTTGTCATTTGAGGTAATCAAAACTGTTGGTCAAATCGTTATAACGTCATTATTTACAAAACAATGACCGTTTCCGGAAATTAGTGGAGTGTTTATTAGGAATTTTTGTTGGTGTTTTGTAAAATAAAGGTAAAGAAAAGGAGAAGCTATGCGTGATGCCGCTGTGTTTTGGTTGAAAGTGTTTTTTCTTATGTTTGTTCTGCTTTTTGTGTTTTTTTCCTTGTTTATCGTTGATCTTAACTATGTGATTAGTTTCTTAGGTATAGCAGTTTTATTCTTCATTGTTCGTCTTGTTGTAGTTATTGTTCAAACGAATAATCGTTGTAATAGAAAAAGGAAAATTGAACAAGAAAAGGAACGTGTTAAATACGTCATTATTAAGTAAAAGAGAAATTTTAAAAAGCTCGCTTCGGCGGGCTTTTTTATTTTGGGAGGATATATGGCATCACTTGGTGGCTTAAATATCAGCTTGACCCTGGAAACCATACAATTCCAGCAGGGGTTAAGTAAGTCAGCTTATCAATCGCAGAAATTTGCAAAGCAATTTGAAGCCAATTTTGCGTCTGCTCAGGCTAGAGCTAGACAGTTTTCAGAGCGTACAACCCAGTATTTGAATAATATTGAGAGAGCAGCGAACTCAATCAATAAAACTGCAAATATTAGTCTTTTCTCGAATGTTATCGGATTGGCTGGCGCCCGCATGCAGTCTACAGCATCTCAAGCTCTCAAGTATGCCGACAGTTATACAGAACTCCAAAATAGGATCCGCCTAGTAACGGATAGCCAAACAGAAATGGTGTCCGCGACAGAGTCTGTTTTTGATATTTCATTACGAACAAATCAAGCCGTAGGTGCGACAGCACAAGTTTATCAGCGCTTTGCAAAAAATGCAGATGTCTTAAAAATCAGTCAACAGAAAGTGCTTGAGCTAACGGAAACGGTATCAAAGGCAGTTGCTTTATCTGGGGCAACGCAAGCTTCATCTGAGGCGGCATTAATGCAATTCGGGCAAGCGTTGGCAAGTGGTGAATTGCGCGGAGCGGAGCTTAATTCTGTAATGGAGCAAACGCCCGCTTTAGCTCAAGCAATTGCTGATGGTTTAGGGGTTAGTGTTGGCGCGCTCAAGGATATGGGAAAAAATGGTGAGTTGTCTATCAATAAGGTGATAGCTGCTCTCGGAAAAGCAAAGGCATCTATTGATAATGACTTTGATAAGCGGATAAAAACGCTTTCAATGTCGTACGCTAATCTTGAGACATCGCTGACGAAGTATGCCGGTGAAGCAGACCAGACTTACGGTATTACCCAAAAACTTGGTGAGAGTGTGGATTTTGTATCAAGAAATCTTGATGCTTTGATTACTGGCGTATCATTGTTGACTGGTGCATTGGCTGTCGGTCAAATCAGCAAGTATAGTGCCGAGTTAGCAAAATCAGGGATTGTTAGTGCTAAAAATGCCTTAGCGCATACTGCTGAAGCAAAAAGCATTTATGAAAGAGCGACGGCGATGCGAGTTGCTGCACAACTTGAAATGTCTAGTTTGGCAGCGCAATTACAGCTTGCGCAATCTGAGCAAACTCGATTTGTATTGCGCGAAAGAATGAAAGTGCAGTCAGCTCAAATTATTGCACTTGCAGAAGCAGAAGCTGCAGCAAAACGGAACCTTGCTACAGCAACTAATCTTGCAACAATGGCGGCAAAAGGTTTGCAAAGTGTAATGGCTTTACTTGGTGGGCCAGCTGGTGTGATTGGCATTGCGGCATCATCGCTATTGTATTTTAGCTGGCAGGCAGATCAGGCTCGAGAAAAAGCACTTGATACCGCATCAGCAAATCAAGCTCTTGCGCAAAGTTATGAAGATTTGAGCGAATCGGTATTGTCGCTTAAAGTTATCGACCAGTTAAAAGAAATAGAGAATCTCTATAAGCAAATCGAAAATGCTAAAGCCGGCATGAAATCAAAAAATATTGATAGCGATTTTGACGGATTCACAATTGTTAATGCTCAAACCGAAGCCGAAATTGAGACGATTAATGCACAAATTGGTACGATGACAGAAAACGCAGATAAGGCGAAGCAAGCTCTTGAAAAAATGCTGGCTCCTCTTGGCGAAAAAATGTTACAGGCCGGAAAAAATGTTGATGCAGTTCGTCAAAAATTTAAGTCGCTTGGCGTATCAATTGAGATGGCGGATAGCATTATAGCTAATCTGCCAAAAAGCTTTGATGATACCGCGGATAGCGCAGGTAAAGCTGCCGACAAAACATTAGATTTGAATGATGCAATGGAAAAGCTAAAAGAGAAATCTACATCTCTTGCTCAAAAGCTTGAAGTTGCGAAACTCAAACAACAAGGGCAAGCAAAATCAGCTTACGTGTTAGCTGGACTATACGAGCTACTTGGTAAAGAAGGGGCTGAATATAATCAAGTACTAATTGATATTGCCAACGGAACAATCACAGCGGCAAATGCCGCAGATAAAGCCGTTGGGTTGTCTCTTGAAACGCTAAATAAGATTTTAGCAGGCAAAGAAACATTGGAAAAAATGTTTTCCGATGAAACCAAGGTGACAACAATTGAAACTCAAATTAAAGAGAGTCATAAAAAATCAGGTGGTCGCAAATCATCAGGTGAAAATGCTCGAGATAGCTGGTTAAGTTTCTATGATGAAATTCGTAAGAAAAGTAGTTCTAGTCTTGCTGAAATTGACTTGGAACAAACAAGAATGTTCCAGCGCTTGGAAGAACACAACAAAAAAGGTGTTGTATCCCATCAAGAGTATGAAACAGCCAAAACAGCTATTACAGAGCGGTTTGCTCGTCAACGGTTAGAGCTTGCCGGTAAATATGCGCCTGAGAAATTGTTGTCGGCTAATTTAAAAGATGAACTCTCTGCGATTGAGGAGCTTAAAAAGGCTGAAGGGCTTACGGCAGGTGAGGCTCAGACGGCTGCATTGCAGTTAAAATTCGATTATGCGCAGAATCGAGCTCAGAATGCGGTTAATCCGTTAGACCAATTGCGTGCTCTTTACGACCCTCAACAAGAACTTGCCAATCAGCAAGCGCAGGAGCTAGCGCAACTTCAGGCCTTTAATGAGCAAAAACTCATTACCGAGGAGGAGTTTCAGCAGCGCCGGCAGGAAATCATTGATAAATATAAAAACAATGAATTTCAACAGGATATGGCGAACTATGCTACTGGGCTGAATGACCTAGGGACTGCGTTTGACGGATTGGCCTCAATGGTTGAACAATCCGCCGGCAAACAGTCAGCCGCTTATAAAGCGATGTTTGCCATCTCCAAAGCATTTGCTATCGCCGAGGCAACAGTAAAACTATCGCAAGCAATCGCACAGGCAATGGCTGATCCATCTGCACTTACTCCGGCTCAAAAATTTGCGAATATGGCAGCCGTGGCAAGTGCTGGGGTTAACTTAATCTCGCAAATTACCAGCGTTGCGGCATTTGCTACTGGCGGTCATGTACAAGGTCCAGGAACCGGAACAAGCGACTCAATCCCCGCCTGGTTATCCAATAACGAATTTGTAATGACATCCCGTACCGTGGATCACTACGGGGTGGCATTTATGAATGCGCTTAATCAGCGACGATTACCGCGCTTTGCTAGTGGTGGGCGCGTGGGCGGTGGTGGTTCGCCGAGTTATCCAGGAATTAGCAGCAATGGTGGTGAGGGTGATCACAATGAGATCAGCATCACAATCAATATTGCTAAAGATGGTAAAGAGGATGTTACGGTAGAGCAGCAGATTGCGCAAAGTAAGGCGTTATCCGACGCAATCACGGTAAAAGTGCTGGAAGTAATGCGAAAACAACGTGGGCGCGATGGCGGTCTTTTGAACTAGGGGTAAATTGTGGCGTTAAGAACAATTAATTTTTGTCCGAAACCCGGATACGCCGTGGAAAGCGAACCTCGCCGAAAAGTAAATAAATTTGGCGACGGCTACGAACAGCGAATGGTTGACGGGCTAAATCCGCTATTGCGTAAATTTAGCCTGACGTACAAGCTAAATCATAAAAGTGCGGTCGAATTAGACCGCTTTTTTATGGAGCATAGCGGGGTAACTCCGTTTTTATTTAAAGAGTATGAGGGCGGTGCATTAATCAAGGCGGTTTGTCCTAAATGGTCTAAAACTGTAGATAAAAAATACACCGAAATTAGCTGCACTTTTGAAGAGGTGATGTAATGCCAAAAGATACCCCGAATAAAATGTTGTCGGAATTATCCAAACTCGAGCAAGGCGCACTGATTGAATTATGGGAAATTGATTTAAGTAAAATCCCATCTAATAGCTCGCCCGATAAAAAAGGCGAAATATACCGTTTTCATAACGGATTAACGCAGGGGGGCAAAAACCTTATCTGGCAAGGTAATGAATACGCCGCATACCCAATAAATGCTGAGGGCTTTGAGTTATCAAGCAGTGGGCCAAGTAATCGTCCTACACTTACGCTATCCAATCTTTATGGGTTGGTAACGGGTATTGTTGCGGATTTTGGGCAGGGGATTGGCGGTAAAGTCGTACGACGTCAAGTTTACGCGAAGTTTTTAGACTCGGTAAATTTTGACGGAGGTAACCCAAACGCCGACCCGATGCAGGAAGCGGTGAGTTTGTATGTTATCGAACAGTTAAAATCTCTTGATGATGTTACGGCAACATTCGAGCTGGCATTACCGATTGAGACTGACGGCGCACGAATTCCTCTATTGATGATTACATCTGATACTTGTATTTGGCAATATAGATCTTCTCAGTGCGGTTACACGGGCGGACCGGTGGCGGACGAATACGACAAGCCGACCACAGATCCTAAAAAAGATAAATGCTCACACTGTTTGCGCGGGTGTAAATTACGCTGGGGAAAAAATGCGGTATTGCCGTTCGGTGGTTTCCCGAGTACAACACAATTTGGTAATTAATATGATTGATTTTGAGTTGAAACAGGCAATATTAGCCCATGCCACGAGATGTCACCCGCAGGAATCTTGCGGGTTTGTTTTATCTGTGCGTGGGGATTTGTATTATTACCCGTGTACTAATGTTGCTTCCGATCCGGTAAATTTTTTCGAAATTGCACCGGAAGAATTTATCAGAGCCGAAGAGCAAGGCGAGATTGTTGCGCTGGTGCACTCCCACCCAGACAGCGACTATATGCGCGGATTGCCTTATTTATCTGCATCAGATCGCGCCTGCCAAGTGCGATTAGGTTTGGATTTTTGGCTCGTGGTTGACGGTGACATTAAGTGTTTTCGCAATGTCCCGCCATTAATCGGGCGGCAGTTTGAAAACAACAAACAAGACTGCCGGAATATCGTATTAGACAGTTATATGCTTGCAGGGATTGATCTGCCGGACAACTCAAAGTATCCGTTTGAGTGGTTTGAAACAGAGAATCTTTATGAAGATGGGCTATTACGGTGTGGTTTTTACAGGGTGATGCATGAAGCAGATATACAGATCGGCGATGTTGTCTTAATTCAAGTCGGCAGTAAAGTGGCGAATCATGCCGGGGTGTATCTTGGCAATCAAATGATGTTACATCATAGTCAAGATAGGCTATCTGCTCGCGTGCCTTATGATGGTTTTTGGCTTAATAACACACACTCTGTTTGGAGACACAAAGAATGGTACAAGTTAAATTTTACGGCGATCTTAAACGATTTGTGCGTGAGCCGGTAGAACTTGAGGTTGATTCTTTTTCTGAGTTAATGAGCGGGCTTTTAACCCAAATTAAGGGGTTGCGCGAGCATCTCAAAAAAGGTTGCTATAAAGTTAGAATCGGGAAAAACACTTATCTTGAGGAAAGCCAAGTTAAAGCCGACATAGACTTTAAGGCTGATTGCACTATCCATTTTACCCCGGTAATTGCTGGTGCCGGAAAAGGTATTGGCATTGGTCAAATCATTGTAGGCGTGGTGCTTATTGCCGCGTCGTGGTATGCGGGCGGTGCTGCCGGTTGGTCTTATTTGGGGGCGCAGGGTTTTGCAGGTGCTACGATGGCTTTTACCGTTGGCGCATCGCTAATCGTTAGTGGTGCAATTTCGCTTTTGACACCTACGCCAAGCATGGGTGATCAGAAAATAAAAGAGGGCGAAAAAAATCAAAGCACCTCATTTAGCAATCTGAAAAATCTAACCCCACAAGGGCGACCAATACCGTTACTTTACGGGCGCATGATGACAAGTCTTGTTTTAGTATCGCAAGGTGTGGAAACGTACGACGATGTACCTGAGGCTGATAACACGCAAGCTGGTGGAACCAGCAAAAGAAGAACATTAAAACGTAATTAACAGACCGCACTTTTGTGCGGTTTTTTATTGGAGTAAATATGGGTGGTAGTTCAAAAGGCGGTGGGGGTCATACTCCGGTTGAAGCGCCTGATTCGCTTTTATCATCACAGCGTTTAAGCGCCATTGGGATTATCTCATTTGGGCCAATTAAAGGTCCGGTGAATAAATGGAAATCAACATATTTGGATAACACGCCGATCCAAAACGAAAGTGGCAAAGGTGATGATGACGTAGATAGCTTTAATTTTACCAATGTTGAAATCCAGTACACTTTAGGAACTCAAGATCAGTTACCAATGACCGGTTTTGAGAGTAGTCAGCGGGAAGTTCCTATTGGTATCGAAGTTAAAAAAGAACGTCCGATCACTCGCTCAATTATCGACCCTGACGTTGATCGATTGCGTGTAACAGTAGGGGTTAATGCATTATTTAGCCAAAATGATCAGGGTGATACAAACGGAACGTCGGTAGAGTTTGAAATTTTAATAAACGGTAATCTTTACAAAAATTACACTATCAACGGCAAGTCATCCTCACGTTTTTACCGAAGCTATATTATCGATGAGTTACCTCCTAAGCCGTTTAATATCACAGTTAGACGGGTTACAGCAGACTCAAAAAGCCAACGTTTACAAAATGCTATCGTTTGGAGCAGTTACACGGAGATTATCGACGCCAAACTGTCATATCCAAACATTGCAATGATCGGCATTAAAACCGACTCCCGACACACCCCCAATTTCCCGAATGTAAATTCGCTCCTGGACGGCCGTATTATCAGCGTGCCGTCCACTTACGATCCTGAAACACGCGCTTATGCGCCGGGAATTTGGCGCGGGGATTTTAAAAAAGAATGGACAGAAAACCCAGCTTGGATTTTTTACGACTTAGCGACAAATCCCGATGTAGGAATTGGGAAACGCATAAGCGAATATGGGCTTAATAAATTTCAGCTTTATCAAATTGCGCAGTATTGTGACGAGCTTGTGCCGGACGGTTACGGCGGCAAAGAACCGAGAATGACGGCGGGAATTTGGATTACGGAGCAGCGCTCGGCATACGAAGTATTAAACGATATGTCATCCGTTTTCCGCGCGATCGTGGCGTGGAACGGAATGCAGATGTTGGCAATCCAAGATAGACCAACAGATCCAGTCTGCACTTACTCTCAAGCAAACGTAATTGACGGTAAATTTGCTCGTCAATATGTACCATTGAAATCCATTTATACTGCCGTGGAAGTGGAATACGCCGACAAAAACAACATGTATCAAAAAGCTATCGAGTATGTTGTCGATGATGAGATGGTGGCACGTTACGGCTATAACGTTAAAAAAATCACTGCGTTCGCTTGTACCTCACGCGGGCAGGCGCGCCGTTACGGGAAATGGGTACTTGTCACCTCTAAATTGGAGCAATGCACTATTACATTTACCGTTGGGCGCGAGGGGTTACACCACTTGCCAGGCGATATAATCGAAGTTGCGGACAATAGTTGGGCTAAAACAAACCTCGGCGGGCGCGTTGTAGCAATTAATCAAAGTGCGGTCGAATTAGACCGCAAAATCAAAATTGAGGGAGACAGCTATCTTTCCTACGTTGTGAGAGATAACAACGGACAGCGCACAGAACGGGTTAAAATCCTAAGTGTCGCTGGAAATGTTGTTAATTTGGAGAGCGTACCGGAAAACTTAAACCCTGACGACAACTGGGCACTACAAACTCCGTTAGCGCGAACGGAATTATACCGAGCAATTGGTATCTCTGAAAACGACGGCAATTATACGATCACGGCGTTACAACATGAGCCGCAAAAACAAGCGATTGTTGATAACTCGGCAAGTTTTGAGTCTCGTAATACAACGTTACATCAAGCCGGTGTGTCGGCAGTAAGCGACGCCGAAGTAAACGCGGACGGCAGCGGAATCTCATTGAGTTTTAAGCCGCCGGCAAACTTTGTCGGTCAAGGTCTTAAATATCAAGTAAAACTCTATCGTAACAGTAATTTATTTAACGTTTACGACGATTTGAATCAGCCGTCTATCGCGTTTAGCGACTTGCCGGACGGCGACTATATCGCCGAAATTCGCGCGAAAAACCTTGCCGGGCAACTGTCTGAACCGATTACAAAGAGCTTTAGTATCAATTTTGATATTAAAGAGCTTGTCACCGCAAGCAAGGTAATGGGCATCGACCTGAATTGGCGGAACCCGATTTTTGCGAACACGAATGCGGCAATCGAAATTTGGGTAAGTAAAGACAATAACTTTGCCAATGCCCGTAAATTAATCACTCTCGCATACCCTACAAATAGTTACAGTTACACCGGCTTGGGTGCTGCTGAAACGTACTATTTTTGGGCACGCATGGTGAGTAAAGATGTCGCAGGTAAATTTACGGATGCTGTCGAGGGCGTAACAGAGCGCGATGCAACAAAGATTGTTGATTATATCCACGGACAAATCAACAAGAGCGCGTTAACACAAGAGTTAGTCAGTGAAATAAATGACATCTCTGAAGCGGCACGAGCCGCTAAAAGTGTTGCCAGCAATGCTTCCGCCAAAATTGAAGTAGCAAGCCGAAAAGTAGAGGATGTGACAAGTAAATTTGCTGCACTCCACACTATCAAAACCCAAGTCGTTGCCGGTGGACGTACCGCAATTGCGGGCATTGCTCTTGGTGCCTCAAGCGATGGTAAAACAGCGGAAAGCTCCGTGATTGTAATGGCGGATAAATTCGGTGTTGTTAAAAGCGCTACCGATGGCACTGTTAAAAATGTTTTTACGGTCTCTAATAACCAGCTTGCTTTAAGTGGTGATTTACTGGCTGATGGCTCAATTATTGGGCGTCATATCCGCGCTAATACGGAGATCGAAGCACCTAAAATAACCGGGGGGACAATTACCGGTAATGTCATTCATGGCGCAACAGTAACCGGTGGCGCAATAACCGGAACCACAATCAATGGTGGAGTCATATCAGGGACTCGATTAGAGGGTGTAACGGGTAAATTTAGCGGCGAGCTTGAAGTTACTCAGTTATTAGGCGGGGCAATTATTGAGCACGTTAAGGGGGAGTTAAAGCATACAAGAACGATAAGAAAGAGTTATTCATACACATGGACAAGTAATAATGATTCAGGAACGCTTCATTATTCCAGAGGTACTGCTGATGTACCAATATATGGCTCAACAATAACTATCCATCCTTCCAAAACGGATAGATTTATTATCATTGGTGATGATGAAGGGTTTGTTTTACCTAAAAATCAATCTAAAGTTGTTAATTATGAGCGAGAAAGTATACTTGAGGTGAAATCTCACCGAACAGGCCCAACAGGAAACGTCGCCACCATAACCACACCAAAATTGACATTTATGATATTGTCATATGCGTTATCCACCACATCATTTATTCAAGTTAGTTGATCGCCAAAGTGCGGTCTTTTTTATGAGGGAAAAGCATGAAATACATCGAAAAGAAACTTGAAGACGCTCAAACTGGAGCAATTGTTGATTATCACGAAATCGTGAATATTGGTGTTGATTACATCAATAATAGCGTATCAGTTACGATTGCAAGCTATGTGTCTAGTAATGGGCGCGAAAACAACAAAAACCCACTGTCTTACAACTCATTTTACTTAGACGAAGCACCTGGTCGCGAAGTTAATATCCACGATTGGGCATTGTCTCAACTCATTATTAACGAGCCGAATAGCTTTGTGCGAGATGATAACGCAATCAATCCTTATCTTTTTGCCGGTGGTAAAATTAAAGAAATTGAATTGCCGCCTAAATAATCAACCGATTCAGCAGCAATCAGTAAGCTAAGCATCAAAGGTGGGCGGTTTGTTATTGTTAGTAAAAACGGCGGGTAATTCCGCCGTCTTTTTTGGTATTACATTTAGTATTACAAATACCATACGAAATTTGCCGCATACTGTTGATACATAGCATGACATATAAAGTCTATTTCAGCCGGTCGCACCATCTTTTCTTTCCTTATTTTTCTTCCTTATTATCTCGTTTTTTATTTTTCCAAACCCGTCGCAGTCTTTCTGATCTTTTGCTAGAATCAACGGGAAAAACACCTTTCTTATAACCTTGTTTTTCATCGTTTTTATTTTGTCTCTGATTGGAAATTACAATGGAAAATCAATCTTTTCTACAACAATTCTTTAAATTAAAAGAAAAAGGAACCTCATCCAAAACGGAAATTATTGCCGGGATTACCACCTTTTTTACCATGGTCTATATCGTCTTCGTGAACCCATCCGTGTTGGGGGATGCAGGCATGGATAAGCAAGTTGTCTTTGTGACTACGTGTTTAATCGCAGGCTTCGGTACGATTGCCATGGGGTTATTCAGTAACTTGCCTA
>ERZ773049.228-NODE-228-length-35721-cov-8.301436_pt1 | contig 35721 bp, 28 predicted proteins | sample MGYA00580633_ERZ773049 | MGnify/ENA primary metagenome ERZ773049 (study PRJEB29015, sample SAMEA2737991) | human oral metagenome | biome: human oral; feature: human-associated habitat; material: dental | place: China | collected 2066 ...
GGCAGGCAACGCCGCCCCGGCGGCCACCAGCACGGCCTTCCCCTCCTCCAGCCCGGCCTTTGTGCCCGCCGGCATCCCGTCCAGCCCGCCGGCCGCCAGCAACCCGCCCACCGGCATCTTCATGACGGATCCGACCCGCAACGCGGCAAAACATGGCACACTGCCAGCCCAGGCAGCCAGCTCGCCCACACCCGGCCAGGGCAAGCCGGCTGCCGATGAAGCGCCCGCCCCCACGCAGGGCGCCTCCTTTGCAGAGTTCCTCATCAAGCTCGAATGACAGTCACCGTCTACGGCATTCCCAACTGCGACCAGATCCGCAAGACCCGGCGCTGGCTCGAACAGCACAGCGTCGACCATCGCTTCCACGACTACCGCAGCGATGGTCTGGACCGGGCCACGCTGGAGGACTGGCAGGCGCGGGTGGGCCTTTCCGAGGTGATCAATACCCGCAGCCAGACCTGGCGCGCCCTGGACGAAGCGCAGCGCAAGGCTGTGGCCGAGGCGGACTTCGATGCGGTCTGCAAACTGCTGCAGGCCCATCCCACGCTGATCCGGCGCCCCATCGTCACCACCGACGCCCGCCCCGACAAACTGCAGATCGGCTTTCAGGAAGATGCGCTGCGCGCCTTCCTGCGACTGCCCTGAGCCCCGTACCCATGAGTTCCGACAAGTTTCCGTTTGCCCCGGTGCCCCCGTTTTCCCCGTACCGTGCCAACTACAGCCCGCAGTCGGCCAGCCTGATCGACGCGCAGGAAAGCCTGCGCACGCTGCGCGACTGGGTGCGTTATGCCATCAGCCGCATGCAGGCGGCCGGCGCCTCGTTCGGACACGGCACCGACAACCCCTTCGATGAAGCCGTCTGGCTGGTCTGCTGGTGCCTGCACCTGCCCGTGGAGCAGTACGACGAGCTGGCCAACGCCACGCTGCTGCCCGACGAGCGCCGCAAGCTGCGCAACCTCATCGACGCACGCGCCCAGTGCGACCAGCCGCTGGCCTACCTGACAGGTGAAGCCTGGCTGATGGGCTTCCGCTTCCGCGCCGACGCCCGCGCCCTGGTGCCGCGTTCGCTGCTGGCCGAAGCGCTGGTCAACCATGCCTTCGATCCGTGGCTGAACCGGGAAATGCTGCAGCCCTTCCATGACCTGGCCGAGGAGCTGGACCAGGGTCTGGGCACGCAACCACCGGCCTCGGCCCCCTACCGCATCCTGGACCTGTGCACGGGCGGTGGCAGCCTGGCCATCATTGCCGCCCACTACCTGCCGGATTCGGACGTGGTGGCCAGCGACATCTCGGCCGACGCCCTGCAGCTGGCCGCCGAGAACATCGCCGACTACGGGCTGGAGCGCCGCATCCGTCTGGTACAGGGCGACCTGTTCCAGAATCTGCAGGGCGAGAGCTTCAAGCTCATCCTGTGCAACCCGCCCTACGTGAATGCCGATTCGATGGCGGCGCTGCCCAGCGAATACCGTGCCGAGCCCGAGAAGGCACTGGGGTCCGGCCCCGACGGGATGGACCTGATCACCCGGCTTCTGCACGAGGCGCCCGATCACCTGTGGCCGTGCGGCGTGCTGGCCCTGGAGATCGGCCACGAGATGCCCAACTTCCAGGCGCGCTTCCCCACGCTCACCTGGACCAGCATCCCGGTGGCCCAGGGCGATGACCGCATCGTGCTCATCACGGCCGACGACCTGCGCCAGTGGCGCGAGCAGCAGCCGTTGGGCTGAGCCCCCGAAAGGCCTCGAAAATTTGGGATAATCAAGGGCTTGCAGGCCGCATCGGGCCTGCCTTCCGCCGTCCTGACACACTTCGGGCCCGCCCTTGATCCGCTTCGACGACCTCAGCCTGGCCCGCGCCGGGCGCCCCCTCTTTTCCCACGCCTCGCTCATCATCAACCCGGGTGAGCGCGTAGCCCTCATCGGTGCCAATGGCAGCGGCAAGAGCTCGCTGCTGGCGCTGCTGCGCGGCGATCTCGCCCCCGAACAGGGCAACGTTGACCTGCCCAGGCTGCGCATTGCCTGGCTGGCCCAGCATGCGCCACGCGCCAGCATCAGCCCGGTACGCTTCGTGATGAACGCCGATGCCGCCCTGGTGGCCGCCGAACAGGCCATCCAGCAGGCCGAGGCCCGCCACGACGGCGAGGCGCTGGGCGAGGCCTATGCCCGCTGGGTCGATGCCGGCGGACCTTCTGCCGAGGCCCGCGCCGCCGAACTGCTGGACGGTCTGGGCTTCGGGCAGGCACAGCTGGCACGCACGGTGGACGAACTCTCGGGCGGCTGGAAGATGCGCCTGAACCTGGCCTGCGTGCTGATGGCGCCCAGCGACCTGCTGCTGCTGGACGAACCCACCAACCACCTGGACCTGGACGCCGTGCTGTGGCTGGAGCGCCAGCTGCTGCGCCATCCGGCCATCCAGCTCATCGTCTCGCACGACCGCGACTTCCTCGACCGCGTGGCCAACGCCAGCCTGGTCATCGAGGACGGCCGGCTTGAGCGCTACCCCGGCGGCTACACCGCCAGCGAGAACATCCGTGCCGAGCGCGCCGCCCAGCGCGAGCGTGCCCGGCGCGACCAGCAGGCCCGCATCGAGCACCTCAACCGCTTCATCGCGCGCTTCCGTGCCAAGGCCACCAAGGCCCGCCAGGCGCAGAGCCGCCTGAAGGCCCTGGAGCGCATGGAGGCCATCGCGCCGCTGCGCGCCGCACGCGGCATCGACTTCGAGTTTGCCCAGCCCCCCGAGGGACCGGATCCGCTGATCCGCGCCCACCATCTGGCCTGCGGTCATACGGCCGGGCAGACCGTCGTCACCCTGCCCGAACTCATCGTGCGGCGCGGTGCCCGCATCGGCATCCTGGGGCGCAACGGCACCGGCAAGACCACCCTCATCCGCACCCTGATCGGCGAGCTTCCCCCGCTTTCCGGCGAGCTGACCCGTGCCAGCACGCTGGACACCGGCTATCTGGCCCAGGAGCAGATCGAGGACCTGCGCCCGGACGAATCCCCGCTGCAGCATCTGTCGCGACTGGCACCGCAGGAGCGCGAGCAGGTACTACGCGGCTGGCTGGGACGCTTCGGCTTCCCGGGTGACGACGCCCTGCGTCCCACTGGCCCCATGTCGGGCGGCGAGAAGACGCGGCTGTGCCTGGCGCTGCTGGCCTGGGAGAAGCCCGGTTTTCTGGTGCTGGACGAGCCCACCAACCACCTGGACGCCAACACCCGCGACGCGCTGGCCGATGCCCTGGCCGAGTTCGAGGGACCGCTGCTGCTGGTCTCGCACGACCGCTATCTGCTGCGCAGCACGGTGGACGAGTTCTGGCTGGTGGATGACGGCATCCTGCGCCCCTTCGACGGCGATCTGGACGACTATGCCCAGTGGCTACAGAAGGAACGCAGCGCGCGTCAGCGCGGCACGGACACAGGCCCGTCAGGCGGCACATCCGGACAGGGCGGCTCGGAAGGCGCGAATGCTTCCGGCAGTGACGGCTCCCGTTCGCCAGGAAGTGCCCAGGAAGGCAGCGGCACATCCGGCCAGCAAGGCGCCTCTGCAGGCGGCTCGCGCGCCGACAACCGGCGCGAGCGTGCCCAGCAACGTGCGGCCCTGGCCGCCCGCAAGAAGCCTGTCGAACAGGCCATTCAGAAGATAGAGCGCCAGATGGAAAACCTGCAGGCGCGCGCCGCGACGCTGGACGAGCAGCTGGCCGCCCCTGATGCCTTTGCTGACCGCGCAGCGGCCACCGAGCGCCAGCGTGAACGCGCCCAGATCGCCACCGAGCTGGAAACTCTGGAAAACGACTGGCTGGAGCGCCAGGCCGAAATCGAGGAGATCGAGCGTCAGGCGGCGGAAGGATAGGCTTTCCGCCTACTGAAGCCGCCCTTTCAGCGCCGGCGGCAGGGGGAGCGTCAGCACCTCGATGCCCTCCTCATGCAGCGCCCTGGTCTCTTCAGGCGTGGCCACGCCCCGAATGGGGCGGTCGGGCGCCTCGTCAAAATGAATGCGCCGAGCCTCCTCGGCAAAACGGTCGCCCACGTCCTCGGTCGCATCGATCAGCTTGCGCAGCCCCCGCATCAGCTGCCCCTGCAGCTCGCGAATCTCGGCCGTCACCGGGCCGGAACGCGCTGCCTTCTCGCCACGAGCCCCGGCTGCCTCGTCAACCGACGGGCTGCCATGGGACAGGTTCAGCCGGGGCGCCGACAGGAGCTTCTTCACCTGCCGGGACCCGCACATCGGGCATTCGATGAGCTGATTCTCCTGTTGCCGCTCGAAGTCCTCGGCGGAGGAGAACCAGCCCTCGAACTGGTGTTGCTGCTCGCAGCAAAGATCGAAGACTTTCAGACGAGCCTCCGTTCACTCCGCATCGCCCGAACCGCTGTCCTTCTCCAGATGGCGGTCGATCTTCATGGTGCTCTTGAGGGTATCCACCCAGGCCTGGCGCTCGGCGTTGGCCATCAGCTGCCGCAGCTGGGTCCGGTAGGTGTCCAGACGCTGACGGGCCGCTTCATCGGGCGGCAGGGCCTTCTCCACATGGATGAGCTGATAGCCGTCCTTGCCCAGATCGGCGCCCACCCAGGCGGGCAGCTGATCGGCCGGCACGCCAAAGGCGGCCTTCAGGGCCGGCTGCTGCAGACGGCCCGGCTGGGAACGGCTGATGGTGTTCTCCTCGCTCAGGCCCGACGGCAGGGCCGCCTTCGCGTCCTTGGCGCCTTCAGCCTTGCGCAGCTCGGCCAGGCGCTTCTCGCCCGCCTCGCGGGCCAGTCGTGCGGCCTCGTCGGCAATCCAGCGCTGACGCACCGTGTCCTTCACCTCGTCCAGGGTCTGGCGACGCTGCGGATGATGGGCATCCACCCGGGCCGACACCAGCACGCCCGGGCTCACCTCAATGGCGGTGGTGTTGCGCTTCTCTTCCAGCGCATCAGGCGCGTAGAGCTGCTCCAGCAGGCGGGCATTGGCCAGCGGCGAACCCTCCGGTGCATTGGCGGCCGGCTTGCGACCCACGCCCTTGGCCTGCTCGATGTTCAGCTTGAAGTGCTCGGCAGCCGGCTTGAGCGACTCGGCCTGCTCGTAGACCATGTTGGACAGGGCCTCGGCGGCCTGGTTGTAGCGCCGTGCGGCCTCTTCCTCGCGCCACATCTTCACCAGCTGGGGCTTGACCTCGGCCAGCGGCTTCTCGCCACCGCCCTTCACACCCGTCACCTGGATGACGTGGAAGCCATATTCGGTCTCCACCACGTCGGTGAAGCCCGCCTTGTCCAGCCCGAAAGCCGCATCGGCAAAGGGCTTGACCATCGTGTCACGCTCGAAGAAGCCCAGATCGCCCCCCTGCTCGGCCGAGCCCGGGTCTTCGGAGTTCTTCTTCGCCAGCTCGGCAAACTTGTCCGGATGGGCCTTGGCCTCGGCCAGCAGCGCTTCGGCGCGGGCCTTTACCTTCTCCTTGGCCGCCGCATCGGCCCCTTCCGGCACCTTCAGCAGGATATGGCTGGCCTGACGCTCCTCAGCCTCGTTGAACTGGTTGCGATGCTTCTGGTAGAAGGCCTCCAAGTCCTTCTCGGACGGCTCGACATCCTTGGGCAGCATGTCGGTGCGGCGCAGTGCCACATAGCTGATGTCCACCGACTCGGGCAGGTCGAAGGCGGACGCATGGGCGTCGTAATAGGCCTTGAGCTGCTCGTCGGTGGGTTCCAGCCCTTTCTCGAAGTCACGCGGGGTCACCAGCAGGGAGCGGACCACCCGCCGGTTCTCCTGGGAGGCAAACACGCCATCCACCACGGTCTGCGGCACCATGGCCGAATCCGCCACGGCACGCTCGACGGCGCCCACGGCCAGCATCTGGCCCATCTGCGCCTCGTACTGCGCCGGCGTCAGGCCATTGGCTGCCAGCAGCCGCTTGTAGCCCTCGATGTCGAACTTGCCGTTGGCATCCCGCAGATCGGCATGCTGATCCAGGATGGCCTTTTGGATCTCGCCCGGCGTGACGGTGATGCGTGCACGGCGTGCATCGGCCAGCAGGGCCTGGCGGGTGATCAGGTTCTCCAGCACCTCCATGCGCGTGGCCTGGTTGTCGAAGACGGCGGCATCGTAGTTGTCGCCCATCATCTGTTGCATCTGCTGCACCTGCTGCCGGTACGTCTGCTCGAAATAGGCACGCGGCACCGGCTCGCCATCGACGGATGCCACCGAGTCGCCATCGCCGAACATCCGGTCGTAGCCGGAGATGCCGAAGAAGACGAAGGCAGGCATGATCAGCACCAGCAGAAGGCCCTGAGCCAGGCGCTGGTGGGTTCGGACGAAATCAAACATGGAGATGGGGATCCGATCGTGAAAAGGAACGTAGATCCCCGTAGTTTATTCGAGATGTCGGCAGCTGCACGGAACATCATGGCCCGCGCACTGCCAGATGCAACAGGGGACAGGCAGCCCCCGGTCAGATCCTGCTCAGATCTCGGCCAGCCAGCCGTCGCGGCGGGCTGCCTTCACCGCGCGATGCGCACACGAGAGCACGCCGAAGGCCACGGGCGCCACCAGCAGCAGCGAACCCCACAGCGGTGAAGCCGCCCCCACGAACACCGAGGGCACCAGAACCAGTGCCTTGACGAGAAAGCGAGCCCAAGCAGCCATTCATCGACCCCGGGCTATCGCGGCGTGTCCGTTCCGGACAGCCTCTTGCATTCGATTCACCCGGGAAACCCATTGTTTCAGATTGCAGACAAGGGCATCGTACCGATGTCGCCCCCCGCCATCCGGCCCCGGCCGACAATCGACCAGCCTCGCCCCCCGGACGGCAAACCGGCCGGATGCCGCAACCGCCGGATACATCGGACACACCGGACACACCGGACACACCGGACACACCGGACACACCGGATACGTCGGGCAGCGTCGTGCCGCACGGAGGGGAACCGCGCCCCGTCCCCACGCCCTGCCCCGAAGCAGCCTCACTCCTTGGTGCCCTTGGGCGAACGCTGCATGAAATAGTGGTTGTAAGCCATGCGCCGATCGGCGGTCGAATCCGTATACCACCCCACGCAACGCTGGGCGTAGCGGCGCATCGAATCCAGTACCCGTGCAAACACCGGGTCGCCATTGCTGTTGCGCACCGTTACCCGGTCCCAGGCCTGCAGCTGGGCGCGCAGCACCGACTCGGGTGTCTTGTAGAAGCGCACGCCCTGCACCTCGCGCATCTCGATGTAGTGCGTCGCGCCCTGATTGATCTGCTGCCCGATCCGCGTGGCCGTCACGGCCTGCGTGGCCTGCTCCACCATGGCCTGCCAGGCGGGCGGCAGTGCGGCCCAGCGCTCGGCATTGATCAGCAGCTCGGTCTGCTCGGCCACCTGGTGATGGCTCTGCAGCATGCACACCTTCAGCACCTCGGGCAGACCCAGCGCACGGTCACCGGAGAGCGTGCTGAACTCGGCCGCCTCGATCTCGCCCCGGCGCAAGGCCGGGATGATCTCGTCGATGGGCAGCTGAAAGACGGTCGCCCCCAGCTCCTGATAGATCTGCGCGGCCAGCCCCCCGGCATGGAAGCGCATGCCGTTCAGATCCTCCACCCGCGCGATGGGACGCTTGAACCAGCCAAAGGCCGGCGTGGGCAACGCCCCGTACAGCAGCGAATGCACCTTCAGGCCGGACGCTGCATAGATCTCCTGCAGCAGCGCCTCGCCACCGCCGTACCGATGCCAGGACAGCAACGTCAGCGCATCCATGCCGAACGCGGGCCCGCTGCCCCAGAGCCCGATCGACGGCTGGCGCAGACTGTCGAGCGTGAGCGTGCGGTGACAGGCATCCAGCCGGCCACCGGAAACGGCCTCGGCCAGCGCATCGGTGGGAACCACCTTGCCGGCTGGCAGAATCTCCAGCTGCAGCCGCCCCTCGGTCAGCATGCCCAGGACCTCGGCCAGCGTCTTGATGTAGGACTGAAAATCATCCTCCAGCGACCAGGCGGTCTGGCAGCGCCAGACCACCGGCTCCTGGGCCGGCATCGTGCCCTGGCTGGCAGCCGCACGACTGCGCGCCAGCGCCGGGGACGACAGCGCCAGTGCCGCCATGCCGGCGGCACCGACACCGGCGCCCTTCAGGATCTGCCGCCGTCCCGGCACACTGCCCTCGGGAACGACATCCCGGGAACGTGGCATGACCTGATCCTGCTTCATGACATCGGTACCTGCTGGAGAATCCTGTACATCATCGTGTCCGATCGCCGATCAGCGCACGTCACGACGCCAGTACACGTGGCCGCTCTCGCCGTGGTAGTACTCGCGGTCATCATCGATGAACACGCCACGATCCACCAGCGGCTGACCGGCCTGCCAGCCCGACGGCACCTGCCAGGTCTGGCAGTACAGACGGCCCAGCGTGGGCAGCGCATAGTTCCAGCACAGCTGGGCCTCGTTCTCGCCCTCGCCCCGGCGCAGCATCAGCTGCACGAAGGACTCGTCGTTGCGCCACTGCTGCAGCACCTTGCCGAACGGCACCTCCTCATCCTTGCGGACGCGATAGGCACTGTGCGTGGTCAGCATCAGCGAGCTGGTGGCGGCCGGCGCCGGCGACCAGAACTGCGTGCCATACTGGAAGCCCACGTTGGTCGAGAGCATCGTGCGCGTGGCCAACCAGTTGCCCAGCACCACGTTGTTGGGGCCCTCGGCCAGATAGGTCAGCACCCACAGGTCGCGGAAAGGCTTCGTGGCCTGCGTGCTCAGCTTGTTGTCGTTCTGGACCTGGTGGCGCTGGTCGTAGCGGAACGTGCCCGACAGCGACGCATAGCGCTCGGCCACGTTGTAGAGCGGCGGCATCGTCGGATTGGACGGACGCGAATAACGCGTCACGCCACTGCGGGCATTGACCGGCGGAACCGCCACATCGTTCGCGGCCGAACCCTTCTCGCCGCTCACGGCGTCAGCATGGCTGCTGGCGCTGCCTGCACTCTGATCCAGCATCGTGGCCAGCACCGCACCGCTCACGCCGGTATTGCTGAACGGTGCCACCGTCTGCGCCTGGACATTGCCTGCCAGCACAGCCAGTGCAGCAGCCGTCACCCACCCTTTCTTGCTCATCTTGAACATGTGTGTATCCCTGATCCGTGTGTTGATCACTGAGCGGCCGAAAGCTGCTGCCAGTACAGATTGCCCGAACCGCCCTGCGGCTCGCGGTTGTCATTGACGAAGTTGCCACCGTTCTGCAGCATGCTGCCTGCAATCCAGCCGGCCGGCACCTGCCAGGCCTGGCAGTAGGTACGCTTGAGCTTGGGCAGCCAGAAGTTCCAGCACAGCTGCGGCTGGCTGCTGCTGCCGTTCTTCAGCAGCCACAGCTGCACGTAGGTATTGTCGGCGCTCCACTGCTGGATCATGCTGCCGTAGGGCACCAGCTGATCCTTGCGCGCCGCAAAGCCGATGGGTGCATACAGGTTGCTCTGATGGAAGGCGATGCGCGAATCGCCCGGCTGCACCGTCACGCCCGGCACCCCAGCACGGCTGAACGTGCCATTGGCGCGTTTTTCCGGCGTCCACGACAGCACATGCAGCATGCCGCCCACCGAGACGCTGTTCTCGTCGGTGGACACCGCGGTGTTCATGTTGAACTCGCCAAACGGCGTGGTGGCCTGCGCGCTGGCGCGGCCCAGGTTCTGCACCCGCATGTACATCTGCAGCTGCTGGCGGCTGCTGGCTGCGCGGTACTGCCCATCCACGTAGTTGTCGGGCGTCAGGCTGTAGCCCGCCGTCACGAACGGCAGCGCCGCATCGTTCACCTGACCGGCATTGCGGGCCGTCACCGGAACCAGCATCGTGCGGTCGGTCGGTCCAATCTCGTCCAGACGATTGCCCACCCGCTGATCCAGCATGGCCGACAACAGCGCACCGCTCACACCCGACACCGAGTACGGCGACACTGCCTTCACGGCATGTGCCGAGGCCGGCGCAACCGACACCTCGGTCTGACCCGGTGCGGACGCCTGCAGCTCCTGGCCGGCAGCCCGATCCACGTTCGCCTGCAGTTCGGCGGCATCGGCATCCGTACCACCGGCGGCCTTCACCACGGCCGCCAGCGTCGCAGCCTCGGCCGCCTCACCCGTGAAGGCGGCCAGCTGGGCCGAACGGCCCTCCACGGCCTTGGTCGACGACGTGCTCATGCCGGCATCGGCACCATCACCGCCACCGCAGCCTGCCAGCAACGCCAACAGCGCTGCCCCCATCGTGAATTGATTGCGCTTGCTCATCTTTTTTCCTTCTACCCGGTTGAAAAGGAACTTCAGAAACACGTCATCGCGTCATGCAGCACCCGCTCCTGGCGGACAGGCGCTGCCGACGAAGGCAGAAACCTTAACCAACCCGTCACCAGCGGCCAACTTCGGGGCGACGAACGGCACCCGCATGCTCGTCCTTTCGGCCTGCATGACGAAGTCGTCACCACCACCGTGCCATCAAGCAACACACGGCTTGCGCCCGCCTTCTTCCGCTTTTGCCCCCCATGCACGGCGCCTGTTCCGCGTCCGTCTTTTCCCGACGGACGGTCCCCCGAAGTGCCAGAAAAGTCACACCCCGGCCGTTCATTCACCTTCATCGGCCACTCGTCTTCATCCGGATGTGACCAATTGCCGCGCCCTCTTCGGGATCAGCCCCTACGATGCACGGCACTGACAGCCCGACGAAAGGTCGCCGACTCGACCTTCCTGCACTGTCCCGATCCAGAAGCTCTCGATCACTGCCTCCCCCTTCCCCTCACGCCGGTTGCTGCTGGCACCGGCCCTTCGGAACACAGGTGCACACCATGTCGATCAACACCCGCAAACTGCAAATCAGCGCTGCCGTCATGCTGCTTCTGGCCGGCTGCGGTGGCGGCAGCAACGGCAGCTCCGAGCCCCTGGCCACCAACACGCCTGCTGCTGCAAACACCACGACCACGGTGAACAGCACCGCTGCTGCCCAGCCCGCGCCCTCGCAGCCGGCAGCGACGGTGTCGCAGCCGAGCACGCAACCTGCCGCGCAACCGACCGTCCCGACGGCTCCTCGCACGGATGCGTCCCACAACAACGCCCAGGTCACGCCGCCCCAGCCGGCTGCCCAGCACCCGGCCGCTGCCATCTCGGCCACCGGCATCACCGGCGCCGTGCTGGCCACCATGCTGGACCAGCGCAGCATCGACGTGGGTGATGACGAACACGCCGCCCACGCCTACCCGGCCACGCTGGAAGGCCGGATCCTGGACGGCGCTGCCGCCCCGGTCGTGCAGTCCGTCCAGATCCGCAGCACCCCCTACGCCGGTGAAGGCCAGCGTCCGGGCGCTGGCGGCAGCTACACCCCGGCCACGGGCAGCTACACCTACACCACCTTCAACGGCACCAAGGTCAGCGACGGCACCAACCCGCATTTCGAGGTCAACTCGATCGGCATGGACCTGGAAGTGACCAACACCGAACACGCCGTCACGCTGGCCACCCATCTGGTGGCCCTGGACGAAAACGGTGGCAACTACCTGGAAGGCCCGACCTACACCGGCGCAGGTGCCAGCATCGGCAAATCGGACGCGATCCACTTCGGCAGCGTCGTGGCCGAATGGAAGAACGGCGCCCACAATGTGCAGCTGCTGGTGAACCGTGTGGCCGATGATCAGGCTGCCCTGTGCTGGAACTACCACCTGCCCGACACCAACCGCCTGTACTGCAACAAGTGGACCGTGCCCCACGGCTGGAAGGAAGGTCAGCCCCTGGTCAAGGCCGGCCACTACCTGGTGGAAGTGCGCAACGGCAACACGACCTACTGGCACACCCGGAAGCAGGGCCAGTAAGACCTTGCAGCAACGCTGACGGGCCAGCAGAACGGTCGGCTACAACCCACACCGACCGTTCCCTGAACAGCGCAGCGACCGATGCCGAAACCGCCAGCCCGCGCTGGCGGTTTTCTTTTTTGTATCTGCCGTGCAACATAAGAACATCAAATTATGTTGCACGTCGACATGAGTGAATCAAAGTGTGAATTCGGCTATTAAACTCGCCGCTTTCGCATTATGAACAGCCCTTGGTCGCCTCCTGTAGACCGCAGGGCAGCCCATCGAGGTAGATCATGTCGACGACAAACAACAGACTTCAGATCAGTGCAGCCGTGCTGCTTCTCCTGGCAGGTTGCGGCGGTGGAGGCGGTGGCAGCGAAGCACCCAAGGCCGTCTCGGCCAGCCCGTCGGCGACGACGGCTGCAACGAACAGCGCTGCCACTACCGGCACCACGGGCACGACGACCAACACCACAGGTCGGACCCCGACCACTCCGCCGTCGACCTCCAGGTCCAACAGCAACGGTGCAGCCAATCTCGCTGCTACGAATGCTGCCGCTGCCGCCGCTGCGAGCTCCGCAGCCGCAGCCGCGTCCAACGCCGCTGCAACCGCATCAGCCAACGCTGCCGCCCAGCGGACAGCCGAACAGGCTGCCAACCAAGCCACCGTTCAGGCTAACGTAGCCCGCAACGCAGCCGCCCAGGCCACCGCAGCGCTGCAGGCAGCCCAAGCTGCGGCTCAGGAAGCCAATGCCAAGCGTACCGAAGCCGAGGCCGCCAACAAGCGTGCAGCAGAGGCAGAGGCCGCACTCCAGAAGGCCACCACCGAGCGCAGGGCTGCGGAAGAAGCCCTGGCCAAGGTTGCTCGTGAAGAAGCCGCTCGCAAGCAGGCTGAAGCCGCAGCTGCCGCCAAGGCCAAGGAAGAAGCCGACGCCAAAGCCAAGGCAGAAGAAGAGAAGGCCAAGCAGGCTGAAGCCAAAGCCAAGGAAGAGGCCGAAGCTGCTGCCAAGGCCAAGGAAGAAGCTGAGGCTGCTGCCAAAGCCAAGGAAGAAGCCGAGGCAAAAGCCAAGGCAGAGGAAGAAGCCAAAGCCAAAGCAGAAGAAGAGGCCCGTCAGGCAGCCGCACAGAATGCCGTGCCCGCCAGCTCCAGCGACGGCGTGAGTGGCCTGCTGCTGGCCACCATGCTGGACCAGGCCATGACCACCAACCGGACCCAGCAGGCCGATGCTGAAGCTCTGCCGGCCGAAGGCGTCACCGGCGAGTTTCTGGAGGATGCCGACGCGCCGACCATCAATGCGGCGCAGTACGCCGATCCGAGCAACTACGTGGGCGGCGGCCAGGGACAGGCAGGCAACTATCAGCCGGCCAATGGCACCTACAACTACTACCTGTTCAATGGTGGCGTGGTCAAGGCCGGCAAGGATGCCGCCTTCCCGATGGCGACCGTGGGCATCAAGCTGAAAGTCGAAGCTACCGCTGACAAGGTGGAACTGGATAATGAGCTGAAGGTCAGCGACGCCATCGGCGCAACCAGCATCGAGGCCGCGCCCACCTTCTCGGGCGGCGAGCTCAGCGTTCAGAAAAACGGGCTGGTTTCCCGCATCGAAGGGGGTGGTGTGATCGCCACCTGGTTTGGGAGCAACGGGCAGAGCGTTCAGCTGATCCTGCGGGAAAGCAGCGCAAGTGGTGCCACTCTGTGCTGGAACTACACCCTGACCAACACCAACCGTCTGTACTGCAACATCTGGCAGATTCCGGCTGGTTGGGAAGCAGGCAAGCCGCTCTCCTTCCAGGGCTACTACATCCACGAGACCCGTACCGTGGAAGGTGCTGAAAAGCACTACTACTGGCGCACCCGCACCCACTAAGACCTCAACCCCAGCGGCGCACGGTCAGATCCGCGCGCCGTGCCAGGCAGGACAAGGCGCTCTTCGGAGCGCCTTTTTTCTTTCCAAGGCTCCATTCTCGGCCTCTTTTTTCCCGGCACTCTTCCAAACCCTTCTTCCCGAAGGCCGTCTTCTCTTCCCGAACGCCGTCTTCCCGATAGCTGCCTGTTCAATGGCCTTCCTTTCGTTGGTCGTCCGTCAAATTGCTTTCCATTCGAGGGATGACTTTTCCAATGATCACCGTTCCGAGTGCCGGATGTCCGACGGCATGACGGCGTTGTCACTCAGGCCCATCGTCACATCTCCCGACAGTGCGCCCCTTGCCTGCCCAAGTGCCCTACCTTGGCCATTCACGGGCTAATTGACGACACCTTGCCCACTGCCGTCGGCCCCCATGACACAAGCCAGTTTCGGCCAAGCAACACTCTAAGGAAGCGAACATTAATGAATGTTTCTTCCCGGCAAAGCCCGGATGAATGGTGGGGGTTTGCCGCTAGACTCGCCTCCTGCTTCACCGAAAACGGACCATTTATCAGTATTCGCCGTCCACAGGACGGAAAAGACCGGGTTAAATATGTCGACTACGAACCACAGAATCCAGATCAGTGCCGCCGTCCTGCTCCTGCTGGCGGGATGCGGCGGTGGCGGTGATGGCAGCGATGCGCCAACTGCCGTCTCATCCAGCCCGTTGGCGCCTGCCAGCAATCCGGCAAGTACCGCCTCGAATAACGTCATTACGAACAGTACGTCCGCAAACGGCAGCACACTGACCGGCAGCGCAGCGCCCCCGACTACAACCCCGACGGCCGCACAGACCGCAGCTGCCCGGGCTGCCTTCCAGGCAGCCGCCGCACAGGCAGCATCGGCCCAGGCGGCAGCCACCCAAGCCGAAGCCAACCGCGTCGCTGCCGAGCAGACCGCTGCCGCCCAGGCCGCAGCAGCACGGGAAGCCCTGGCCCGCGAAGCCGCCGCACGCGAGGCGCTGACCCGCGAACAGGCTGCCCAGGAAGCACTCCGTCAACGCGCAGCCGCCGCCGCGGCTGCCCGCCAGGCTGAAGAGGCTCGCCTGGCCGCCGAGCGCGCCGATGCTGAAAAACGCGCGGAAGAGACGCGCAAGGCCGAGGAAGCACGCCAGGCCGCTGAACGCCAGAAGGCCGAAGCGGATGCAGCAGCCGCCCGGGCCGAAGCCGCCAAGACCGAAGAAGCACGCAAACAGGCTGAAGCCGAGGCTGCCGCCAAGGCCAAGGCCGAACAGGATGCAGCTGCCAAGGCCGCCCAGGAGCGTGCCGCCGCAGCCAGTACTGAAGCCGAGCAGGCCAAGCGCGAAGAGGCACGCAAGGCAGAAGAGTCGGCCAAGGCTCAGGAAGCAGCACGCAAAGCAGAAGAGGCCCGCAAGGCGGAAGAGCAGAAACGCCAGGTCCAGCAACAACAGCAGCAAGCTGCGCAGCAGGCACAGGCCAGCACTCAGCAACCGCCCAACCCGCAGGCAGACGCCGCGGCCGCCCAGGGCGCCAGTGACAAGCCCGCTGCGGACGGCAAGCCCGCTGCCGATGAAAAGCCGGCTGCCACCGACAAGCCCACGGCCGAGGAAAAGCCGGCCGTCACCGACAAACCCGCTTCCGACGAGAAGCCGACCACCAACGACAAGCCCGCGGCCAACGACAAACCGGCTGCTGAGGAAAAGCCTGCTGCCGCAGAAAAACCAGCCGCAAACGACAAGCCTGCTGCAGACGAGAAACCGGCTGCCGATGGCCAGACGGCCGACAATGCAGCCACCGATGCCGGCAAGACCGCAAACGGTGAGGCCGAGGCCATCAACCGCAAGCCGCTGCGGCACCCCACCGACCCGATCGGCTCGGGTGGCGTCAACGGTGCCGTGCTGGCCACCATGCTGGACCAGCACAGCGATGGGCAGTCGAATGACCCCAAAGCCATCGGCTACCCGCAAGGCATGGCCAATGCCCCGCGAATCAGTGCTACCCAAAGCCGAGACAAGGGCTATGCCGGCGAACGCAACGGTACCCCGGGCGGCTACACGCCGGCTGAAGGCAGCTATACCTACTTCACCTTCAACGGCGGCAAGGATACCGACGGAGGCGGTGATGCGAACTATGACGTGGACCAGGTCACCATGTCCCTGCCCGTCACCAACGGCGCAAATGGCGTCACCCTGGGGGGTACGCTGAAGGCCACCGACGAACCAACCTTCAGCTACGACAAGGGCGTGAGCTACACCACCAATGCCGAGACCATTGGCTACGAGGAGCAGGTGGCTGCAAGCAAGCACATCTTCGAGTGGAAGAACGGCGGAAACTCGGTACAGCTGATGGTGTTGGTCAATGGTACGGACATCGCCGATCTCTGCTGGAACTACAAGCTGCCGAAGACCCAGCGCCTCTACTGCAACCGGTGGCAAGTGCCCGCCGGCTGGAAGAAAGGCCAGCCGCTGGTGCACCTGGGCTACACCATCAAGGACGTGAAGGCCGGCGAGGAACGTAACTGGGCCAGCCGCTGATCGACTCAAACCCCAGAGCATGACCAGAACGCGCCCACCCAGGCGCGTTCTCGCTTGGCGGGCACGTCACAACTTGCCAAGCCCGGCGCAAATAGCCAGGCCCGGTACGCCATGCGCGCACAAGAAAAAACCCGGCTGTCATGACGACAAGCCGGGTTTCAAGGCACCGAAGAAGGCCATCTGAGCTGCCCGCCCTTCTGAACGAAGGAAACTGACAGGAAGTGGCTGGATCTCAGCGCGGAATGTGTGGCGGAGAGAGGGGGATTCGAACCCCCGAAGGGCTATTAACCCTTACACGCTTTCCAGGCGTGCGACTTAAACCACTCATCCATCTCTCCGGAATTCGGCATTATAACAAAGGCTGAGACGCGTGTCACGGCGTTTCGATTAAACAACAAGGCCACGCCTCGTTGGGTGACGCCACGCCTCGTTGGGTGACGCCACGCCTCGTTGGGTGACGCCACGCCCCACCGCCGGGACGCAGCGAAGCGGAAAAACTGCCAAAAGCAGCGTGGCAGCCCGGCAGCCAGGAGCCGGAGGGCCGGCCCCAGGCTCCCCTTGCCATCAGGCCCCGGCGACGATCGCGTCGACGGCAGCCTGCGCCACTTCCAGGTCCTCATTGGGCTTCACGCCCGAGACGCCCACAGCGCCAGCCACCTGACCATCGATGACGATGGGCAGCCCCCCTTCCAGGGTGCCCTTCAGCACGTCCACGCACAGGAAGGCGGTACGGCCGTCGTTGATCATCTTTTCATAGCCACCGCTGCCCCGCTGGCCCAGCGCAGCGGTACGCGCCTTCTCGGGCGAGATGTAGGCTGCCACGGCCGCGCAGCCATCCATGCGCTTCAGACCCAGCAGATGGCCGCCATCGTCGACCACGGACACGGTCACGGCCCAGCCTTTCTCGGCGGCCTTGGCCAGGCCAGCCTTCAGGCCGTTCTCCACGTCGCGCAGTTCGAGGGTGGGTTTGGTTTTCATGGTTGATGTCTCCCTTGATGAATGAAAGATGCCCGATCCGGCCGGGCGTGGACTCAAAACAGCTCAGCTACAGCAACACGGCTGCACGGCTGCACGGCTGCACGGCTGCACGGCTGCACGGCAAGCAGGATGATGCCACCTCCGCACCCGGCTGCCTGTTTCCGTCAGGACGAGGCCTCCGCATGGATGGCCGAGGCATCGTCGGCCCGCGCCCGGCACACGCCACGCGCGATGTCGACGTAGGCCAGAAGCGCCAGCGCCGCCACGAAGAAACAGCCGGTAAACAGCAGTGCCCCCCGATGGTTACCCTCGGTGGCCCAGCTGATGATGCCATAGGTCAGCGGCCCGACAATGGCGGCACTGCGGGTGGCAAAGGCCCACAGCCCATAGAACTCGCCCAGCCGGTGACTGGGCGCCAGGGCACCGGCCAGCGCCCTGCCCGCCGACTGGCTGGAACCCATGCAGAGACCGGCCAGCATGGCCGCCGCCCAGAACATCGTGTCGCTGTCGGCCATCACCGCCAGTGCCACCACTGCGATCCAGCCCACCAGCGTGAGGCCCAGCGCACGCCGGTGGCCGATGCGATCTTCCAGATAGCCGAAGAGGAAAGCGCCCAGAGCAGCCGCGATGTTGACCACGAAGAACAGCATCATGGTCTGCTTCGGCTCGAAGTGCATCACCTGCTCAGCATAGACGGCGGTGAGCGAGATCACCACGAACACGCCGGCATTGAAGAAGAAGCCCACCAGCAGCAGCCGCCGAAAGTCCATGAAGTCGCGGACGCGCTGCCAGGAGGTCCGGATGTCGAACACGGACAGCACGGCGCTTTCGGTGTCCTGAACGCAAGGCTCGGCCCGGTCACGCACGAAAAGGAACATCGGCAGCGCCGCCAGCAGGTAAATGATGGCCGTGATCAGCATCGTGCCAGGCACAAAGGCTTCGGCATCGCCTCCGCCCGCCTGCACATGGCTCACCCAGGCCAGCGAGACCCCCAGCGCCAGCATGCCGCCCACGTAGCCAAAGCTCCAGCCCCATCCCGAGACGCGGCCCATCGCGTCAGGCTGCGCCAGCTCCGGCAGATAGGCCGCACAGAAGGTCTCGCCCAGCGCGTAGCAGTAATTGGAGACGATGATCAGCAGCACCGCCGGCAGGATGTCGCCTGCATGAACCCAGTACAGCCCCACCACGCAGGCCACGCACACCAGCGTGACCGACAGCAGCCACGCCTTGCGCGAAGCCCTGGCATCCACCCGGGCGCCAATGGCGGGCATGGTCAGCATCACCGCCAGGTTGGAAAGCCCCAGGATGAAGGTCCACAAGAAGGTGGCCCAGCTGGCATTGCCGGCCACCACTCCCACGAAATAGGCGCTGAACACCGCCGTGGTGACCACGGTGGTGTAGCCGGAATTGGCAAAGTCATAGCCGGCCCAGGCCAGCACCTCACCCTTGGTGACGCCGTCGCGCAGCGCGCGCTGATCGAACAGATTCATCGTGCCCCTCCCGACACGCAGCGGATCGGCGAACGGGGCGAGCGCACCGGCCTTGCAGAAGGACCGGGCTACGCCGGCCTTGCACGACCGGACCATCAGGTATGCCGACCATCAGCCCGGAAAAACCGGCAGGACAGCCATGGCGGATGGATCGTACCGCAAATGCCCGCTAAACTGGCCGCATGATGTCCCGGACAGCCCCTTCCCCCCACCACACCGGCGCCCTGGCGCGCCGGACGATGCTGCGCAGCCTGGCCACCCTGATGCTGGGCGGTGGCCCGTTGCTGCTGGCTGCGTGCGCCAGCCATCGGGCGGAACCGCTACCCCGGCGGGCTGCCAACGACGTCACGAAGGAAGCACTGGCCCAGGTGGGCAAGCCCTATCGCTGGGGAGGTTCCAGCCCCCGCCACGGCTTCGACTGCAGTGGCCTGGTCCAGCACGTCTACCGCGAGGCGCTGGGCATCGAGCTGCCGCGCACCAGCCGCGAGATGGGCACGCGAGGCACGAAGGTGGCCCGTGCGGATCTGGCCCCGGGCGACCTGGTGTTCTTTCAGACGGGCCGACATCCCAACTCGCACGTCGGCATCTACATCGGCCATGGGCGCTTCGTGCACGCCCCTTCGTCAGGCAGCATCGTGCGCGTCGAGGCCATCGACAAGCGCTACTGGATGAAGCGCTTCAACGGTGGCCGCCGTCCCGTGAAGATCTGAGAAACGTCTCCACACGCGGGCCTCCCCACGCTGCGGCCACCTCGGCACCCTCGGCCTGAAGTCGGACCGCAGTCATCCCAGCGATTCGATCCGGGCGATCGGACTGCGGCCGTCACGAATCAGACCGCAGCCGTCACCACGATCTCGACCAGGATGTCGGGCGATGCCAGGCGCGCCTCGACCGTGGCACGTGCCGGCGGGTTGCCCGGCGACACCCAGGCGTCCCAGGCTTCGTTCATGGCGGCAAAGTTGCCGATGTTGGACAGGTAGACCGTGGCGCTCAGCAGCTTGCTCTTGTCGCTGCCCAGCTTGGCCAGCACGCTGTCGATGGCAGCCAGCACCTGACGGGTCTGGTCAGCCGGGCCCTTGCTGGTGTCTTCCGGAATCTGGCCAGCCAGATAGGCCACGTGGTTGTACACCACCGCTTCGGACATGCGCTTGCCGGGTTCCAGACGCTTGATTTCCATGTGATTGCTCCTCCTTGATGGCATCTGTACAGATGAAGAATGTAAGCGCCCCCAAAAGGGCGCGCGCCCGAAGCTTACCATTCCCTGCCCTGCGTCGTGCCCCTCACGAGGTACCGAACGCACCATGGAGACGACCGGATTTTCCCTAGGGATCCTCTGAACAAGTACCGCGAACCGGCGCGCCACGGAACGGGATGCAGGACAAGGCGACATTTGCTGTCATGCGCTCGTTACGGGGATGCGACGGCCGCGGGGACTTGTTCAGAGGATCCCCAGGTCAGTCACCCATTCCGTCGGCCACATCATCCAGCCGGACCCGCCAGTAGGGCGCACCATCGATCCGGCTGCGCGTGACCTGGGGCGCCTGCCCCTGACGCAGCACAATGCGCACCGCACCATCCCGATCCGTGCGCAACAGCCGCGTGCCCTGATTCTCCAGACGTTCCACCAGCGCGGCATCCGGCCTTCCATGCTGCTGGCGATGCGTCGTCTGCACCACCGCCAGCGTGGGCCGCACGGCTGCCAGCAGCTGCTTGCCCGTCCCCTGGCGGCCGCCCTCCTGCGGAACCACCAGCACATCCGCCGGCAGACGATCCCCCTGCGCCTTCACCAGCGCTGCCTCGGCCTGGGCCGGCAGGTCACCAGCCAGCAGCACGCTGCCCGCCGAACTGCGCACCCGGATCACGCAACTGTTCTGGTCCTGGCGCGCATCCTCGGTCGTATGGGCCACCTGCTGAGGCTGCAACACCTCGATAGCGCCATCAGCCCACGGCAATACGGTACCTGCCAGGCAGGGCTGGAATCGCCCCTCCGCCGAATCGCTCATGCCAAGCAGCCGCGGGTCCATGGCCGTCAGCAGCACCGATGGATTCAACGCTGCCATCGCGCGCGCTGCGCCGCCGGCATGATGCGCATCCAGATGCGACACCACCAGAACGTCCACCCCGTTCAGCCCCCGGCTGTTCAGCCACGGCACTAGGGTCGCGTCGATGGCGCTGCGCCCGCCAAGGCGGGACGCCCCCGTGTCGTACAGCAGGCGTTTCTCGCCCTGCTCCACCACAATCATGCTGCCCTGGCCAATGTCCAGTGCCGTCACCACCAGCGCATCGGGCGGCGCATGACGGGGACTGGCCAGCAGCAGCGGCAGCAGGCACAGCACACCCAGCCTCGGGCGGCGCAGCCCCACGGGCGCCAGCAGCAGCACCGCCCCCAGCAATGCACACACCAGCGCGAACACCCCGGGCCGGGGCAGCTGGATACTAGCCAGCGGCAAGGCATCCAGACTGCGCAGAAACGCCATCAGCCAGCCCAGCTGCAGCAACAGGGCCTTCAGCAGCCAGCCGGCCAGCCACGGAAAGACCGGTGCCAGCAGCATTACCCCAATGGCCATCGGCGTCAGCACCAGCCCCACCCACGGAATGGCCAGCACATTGGCCACGGGGCCGATCAACGACCAGGTGGAAAAGAAGGCAATCGTCAGCGGCGTGAGCAGCACCGTCGCCGCCCACTGGTTGCGGGCCCCATCACGCAGCGCCGCCCACCATTGCCCCACGCGGCCCTGCTGCCACCATCGGGTCCCGGAGAGCGCATCGCCTTCTTCCATCCCCCCACCCAGCGGCTGCTGCGCACACCAGACCAGCGCCAGCACCGCACAGAATGAAAGCCAGAACCCCGCCTGCGCCACCGACCACGGATCCAGCGCCACGATGGCGGCCGCTGCCAGCAGCACCGGCGTCACCGCATTCTGGCTGCGCCCTCCCACACTCAGCACCGCGGCTGCCAGCAACATGAAGCAGGTCCGCTGCGACGGCACGCCCCAACCCGAGAGCAGCGCGTAACCGAAGGCCGTCAGCACACCAGGCACCAGCACCAGCCACTGACGCGGAACGCGCGAAAGCCGTGCCAGCCACCGTCCGCTCGCACGACGCGCCAGCGCGCGATGCAGCCCCAGACAGGCTGCCGACACGACCATGGCCAGCAAGGTCACATGCATGCCGGAAATCGCCATCAGGTGGCTCACGCCGGTCCGACTGAACAGCCCCCACTGCTCGGCCCCCATGGCGGCCTGATCCCCCAGCGACAGCCCCGTGACGATACCCATCAGGGCCCAGCGTCCTTCATCCTGTCCCCGTGCCGGGTCAATGCGTGCCTGCAGCGTCTCCAGATGCTGCCTCAACACCGCACGCACCGATTCGACCCAGCGCATCAGCCCCGCCATGCCCTGCTGCCAGGCGGGTTCATCCTGCAAGCGCTGCCGCTTCACGACCCTGCCCACGGCCCCGATGCCCTGCTGCAGCATGCGCTGCTCGGTATCGAAAGCGTCCGGATTCACCGCCGCCACCGGCCTGCGCAGCTTCACCAGGAGCCGCCAGCGCTGGCCCGGTTCGGGCCACACGTCATCCGCGGACGGCCCATCCGCATCATCCTGCGCTCCCGACTTCGGCGTGCCCCACGATAGCGACACCTGCCCCAGACCCTCACAGCCAGGCAGGGATGCTGCCTCATCCAGCGGCCCGCAGGCCTGCACCGCAAACAGCACCCGGTCGCCAAAGCCCTGACGCGACGGCAGGCTGCTGACCGTGCCCTCCACCACCAGCGGAACATCCTCCAGCGACGGATCCAGCCGCGTCTGAAGCGCCTGATGGATGGACAACGCCAGCGCAACACTGACCATCAAACCCATGCCCAACGGTCGCAACCGCGCCGGCAGCACCAGCAGCGCCCCCAGCAATGCCCAGCCCGGCAGCCAGCCCACGGGTGGCAGCCAGCCGGAGAACTCCAGCGCGCAGGCGGACACCAGCAGGCAGCCGGCCAGCAACGTCAGACGGGGAATGAAGGATGCAGGATGGATCACCCCGCAAGGCTAGGGCAAAGCGCCTGCCCGAAGGGCTTCACGAAAGATGACGGGCCTAGGCCGGATGGCGGATTGCGAGATGCCACGGCGCCCGCTCGGCCGGTTGGACACCATCGAAAACAGGGCCACAAGACCGCTCAAGGGGATCGTCGAGGAGGGCGGTCGGGGGACGTCGAGGGTGCATCGGGGGCGTCATGCAAGGCCGCACAAGCCATTCCGTGCGGCCCAAAAGCACCCGAAAAGCGGACTCACCGCCGATCGGAAACGCCCGTCACCTCGTCCTTCTCGTGCAGCTCCACCAGATCGAGAGCCGGCGGTACCGGACGGTCATCGGCCTCGGCATCCGGCGGAGGGCGGCGCAAGTACAGCCGGTCCGACCACGTGGCCAGCCAGCTGGGCTTGAACGCCACGAAGATGGCCGTCCACATCCCAGTAAAGAAACCATCGCCCCAGGCCAGCAGCCAGCGCGCCACCATGGACGAGAACTCGTCGCTGCCATGCCCCAGCCGCATGCCGGCCCACTGTGCCAGCGCCCCGCTCAGGAACAGGCAGATCACCGTCGTGAGAAAGCCCCGGCCCAGAATGTAGACGAACAGATGCTCGCCCAGCAGGCGACGCACCAGCGCCCCCAGCAGCATGGCGAAGGTGGCCGGCGCCACGCCCAGCCACAGGATGCTGTCGAACACATCTGGCCACGGCTGCGGCACGAACCATCCCGACAGCACGCCCACCAGGCACAGCACCGGAATGGCCAGCGGCCAGCCCAGCATCAGCAGCACCAGACAGGCCCCAGACCATTGCAGCTGCACCGGCGCAATATGCAGGCGCGGCAGCGCCCACATCCAGGGCAGGAGCACCAGCGTTGCCAGCACCGGGGTCAGCAGTGCGCCCCCCCGCAGCATCCGCCAGGGACGCAGAGCCAGCGAGATGCCCAGCGCAATCAGAACGATGTAGAAAGATCCGTGCATGCCGCTATTGTCCGAGTATGGTCAACACCACACAAGCGGCCCCCAGACCGCCCGGGCCGCGCCAACCGCATGAGCTACCCGGCCCCTGCTGCAACAGCGGCCCACCCTTCCCCGGCTTGCTCGTTGACATGCGGGCAAGTTCTGGCATAATCCGATGTCTTGACCGCAAGGACACGGAGAGGTGGCAGAGTGGTCGAATGTACCTGACTCGAAATCAGGCGTACCGGTAACGGTACCGTGGGTTCGAATCCCACCCTCTCCGCCAGAACATGAAAACGGCCCCTGATGGGGCCGTTTTTGTTTTTGCAGCTTCGGTGGGTGAACGTGTCAGCCGGACCAAGGTGCTCAGCCGGCGTGACCATTCATGATGAAGTGCTCCCTGGATCCGTCACACGCGACGGGCCACGCCTATCTGGGCCACCACAGCCATTTCCCGTAGAGCAGCGCGCCTCCCAGGTAGCAGCAGGTAAGGAAACCCACGAAACGAAGGATGACGCCCAAATGGTGAAGGAAAAGCATGCGGTTGACATCGGCCAGTGTCCGGTCTGTTCGCTCGATAACCTCGTATGCCTTTCGGAGAGTCTCGGACTGCTCTTCGTTTCGTGGATCCATGCCGTGCCCTAGTCACCTTGCCTTGGGCGGGCATTATGAAGGACGTGGTGCGCGTGGTATCCACGGTATCAGACAAGCGGCCTCGCGACCCTGAATAAACGACCGCATGATCATCCTTACCTCCCCGATTGCGCATGACAGGCGCATGCGCCTCGGCTTCTTACTTGCGCACACCGGCCGGTCGCGCCGACATCTCCACGCCCAGTGCTTTCATCACTGCCAGCAGGGTGCGCAACGTAGGGTTGCCTTCCTCGCTGAAGGAGCGATAGAGCTGCTCACATGACAGCCCGGTCTGGCGCGCCAGCTCATTCATGCCCTTGGCACGCGCCACCACACGTACCGCGTGCGCAATGTAGGCAGCGTCCCCGGTCTCGAAGGCATCGGCCATGAAGTAGGCGATCCCCTCATCCGTCGTCAGGTACTCGGCTGGGTCAAAGGTCGTCAGCTTCTCTTTCATTCTGAAAGTCCTCGTCTTGCGCCAGCGTGATGGCCCCCGGATATCGTCCATCGGTTCTTCCCGATGGCGCAGTGCCGTTGGCGGGCGGCACTGGCCACGCTGCTCTATACCGGAAAAGACTCAAAACAGGAACGGCCCCATCAGGGGCCGTTCCTGTTTCCAGGTACCGCTGCGCGTCAGGGCTTCAGCACTTCCACCCCACCCATGTAGGGTTGCAGCGCCTTCGGAATGCGCACCGAGCCATCGGCCTGCTGGTGGTTTTCCAGCACGGCCACCAGCGTGCGGCCCACGGCCAGACCGGAACCGTTCAGCGTGTGCACATGCTCGGGCTTCGCCTTGCCCTTGCCGCCCTTGCCCTCGGCATCGGCCGGGCGGAAGCGTGCCTGCATCCGTCGAGCCTGGAAGGCCTCGGTATTGGAAATGGACGAGATCTCCCGATAGGCCGACTGCCCCGGCAGCCATACCTCCAGGTCATAGGTCTTGGCGGCAGAAAAGCCCATGTCGCCCGTGCACAGGGCCACCACCCGGTACGGCAGCTCCAGCGCCTGCAGGATGGCTTCGGCATGGCCCACCATCGATTCCAGCGCCGCGTAGGAATCCTCGGGACGCGTCACCTGCACCATTTCCACCTTGTCGAACTGGTGCTGGCGGATCATCCCGCGCGTGTCACGGCCATACGAGCCTGCCTCGGAGCGGAAGCACGGCGTATGCGCCGTCAGCCGCAGCGGCAGCGCCTCGCCCGGCAGAATCTCGCCCGCCACCAGGTTCGTCAGCGACACCTCGCTGGTCGGAATCAGGTACATCGTGGCCGGCACCGCCTGACCCGAAGCCTCCTGCCCGGCCTCCGTCTCGGCCGCCGGTCCCTGGTCACCCAACTTCTGCACCCGGAACAGGTCTTCCTCGAACTTGGGCAGCTGCCCGGTGCCGAACAGTGCGGAAGCATTCACCAGATACGGCGTGTAGCACTCGGTATAGCCGTGCCGCGTGGTGTGCATGTCCAGCATGAACTGGGCCAGCGCCCGGTGCAGGCGCGCCACGCCCCCGCGCATCACGGTGAACCGTGCGCCCGAGAGCTTGGCCCCTGCGGCTGCGTCCAGCCCCAGCGGCTCGCCCACGTCCAGATGGTCCTTCACCGCGAAGTCGAAGGTGGCCGGCGTGCCCCAGCGGCGCACCTCCACGTTGTCGGCCTCGCTGCGGCCCACCGGCACCGACTCGTGCGGCAGGTTGGGCAGACTGGCCAGCAGCGCATCCAGCGATGCCTGCACCGACTCCAGCTCGGCCGGAATGCCGGCCTGCTCCTGCGTCACGGCGTTGACCTCGGCCAGCAGCGCGCTGGCATCCTCACCCTTGCCCTTGGCCTGGCCAATCTGCTTGGACAGCGCATTGCGCTGCGCCTGCAGCGCCTCGGCACGCGTCTGCAGCGCCTTGCGACGGGCCTCCAGGGCCTCGTAGCCGGCGCGGTCAAAGACGAACCCGCGGGTCTTGAGACGACTTTCCACTTGTGCGGCGTCTCGGCGCAATGTTTGAATATCGATCATCCCGCCATTCTAGTCGCTTGTCGGCCCATTCAGGCGCTGCCGCTGCCCGTCGGCTGCGCCCAACGTATCATCTTCACCAAGGAAAGGCCTGCCGGGGCGTGACCCCGGCACGGATGTCCAGCCCCTCCCCCATGCCGGGACATGGAGGGGCCAGGACTGCTCGGCGCCTTTCCGAGGGCTTGTCCGGATCTCCCCGGGGGGATCGGGCATAATGCCCGCAGCGTCACCGGCCAGACCGGCAGGCGCTGGTCTGCGCCCCTGCATCACACGAATGCCCGATCCGGAGGAAACCGTGTCATCGAAACCCCAGTTTCGAGCCCCGAAACGCCGAACCCTGCAAGCCGCAGGTCTCGGCGTCCTGCTGCTGGCAGGCTGCAACATCATCAAGCCCGCAGCCCTCGATACACACCCGTCCATCCTGTTCGTGCACGACAATGGCGAAAGCGCCGCCAGCTGGCAGACCATGCTGTGGCGCTTCGAGTCCAACGGCTGGCCCACCGCCAAGCTGCACACGCTGAACCTGCCCTACCCCTACGCGCGTGACGACGACACCCAGCCCCAGGCCGGCCGCAGCAGCAGCGCCGACTACATGGCCTACCTGAGAGCCGAAGTCGCCGCCATCAAGGCCCGGGACAAGACCGACAAGGCCATCCTCATCGGCAGCGGTCGCGGCGGCAACGCCATCCGCAACTACATCCAGAACGGCGATGGCCAGGCCAGCGTCAGCCACGCCATTCTGGCCGGCACGCCCGCCCATGGCGTCTGGGCCGTCAAGGGCCTGCGCGAACAGAGCGAGTTCTCGGGCCTGTCCAACTTCCTGAAGGGCCTGAACCGGCCCAAGGACGCCCAGGGCAACGAAGTGCCCACCGGCATCCAGTGGCTCACCCTGCGTTCCGACAACAACGACAAGTACGCCCAGCCCACCGGCGAGTGGATCGGCAACCCGCTGCTCAGCACCAACATCCGCCCTGAAAGCCAGGCGCTCAAGGGCGCCCGGAACCAGATCCTGCCCGGCGCCGACCACCGTGAAGTGGCCCATTCCGCGGCAGCCTTCGGCGTCATGCATCAGTTCATCACCGGCAAGGCGCCTGCCCAGCCCGAGATCGTGGCCGAACAGGACGTCACGCTGGATGGCATGGTCAGCGGCGTGGAAGGCCAGAACGGCGGCTTTCCCACCAACCTGCCGCTCAAGGGCGCGCAGGTCGAGGTCTACACTGTCGATGCCAACACCGGCATCCGCACCAGCCAGACCCCGGTCCACAGCCAGCGCACCGGCACCAACGGCCGCTGGGGCGGCTTCCAGGCCAGCGGCAGCCAGACCTATGAATTCGTGATCAGTGCACCGGGCTACCCCACGCACCACATCTACCGAAGCCCCTTCCCGCGCAGCAGCGACATCGTCAACTTCCGCCTGCAGCGCATCGTGCATGCCGACCCGGACGCCCGGGCCATGGTCATCATGAGCCGGCCGCGCGGCTACTTCGACGTGCGCCGCGACACCATGTCCTTCGGCCGCACCGTCCCGCCCCCGGGCATCCCGCCCCGTGGCGCTGCGGGTGTCTCCACCTCGCGCATGAAGTCGCTCAGCGACACGCCCGAGACCGTCGTCGCCCGCTTCAACAACGAGCGCATCGCCGGCCGCACCTGGCCGCTGGCCGACAAGCACGTCGTCATTCTCGAACTGACCGACTGAACCGTTTCCAGTTCACCGACCAGGCGAGGCCTCACGCCCGGACAGAAAAAACCCGGATAGTCGAAGGCGGGCAACCCACACCCTCCCAGATCACGCCTTCGAGCACGGCGCGCCCAGACGACACCTTCGATCATGGTGCGCCCGGACCATCGCCCACAAGGGTTAACCTTCCCCCATAAACTCCGGGGGAGGCGATGACTGCTGCAGAGCAATATACTGGAAGCAAAATGGTATCCAGCGCTTCCAGACCATGACCACCGCAGCACACACCGCCACCCCGCTCGACCCCAGCAGCACCCGCCGGGTGGACGACACCCGCATGAAGACGGTGCGTCCCCTCATCACCCCGGCCCTGCTTCAGGAATGGCTGCCCGCCCCCGACACCACCACCCAGCTGGTCGAGGACAGCCGTGCGGCGGTCTGCCGCATCCTCTCCGGCCAGGACGATCGCCTGCTGGTCGTTGTCGGTCCCTGCTCCATCCATGACCACGCGCAGGCCATGGACTACGCCCGCCAGCTCAAGGCACAGGCCGATGCCCTCTCCGACGACCTGCTCATCCTGATGCGCGTCTACTTCGAGAAGCCCCGCACCACCGTCGGCTGGAAGGGCTACATCAATGACCCGCACATGGACGACAGCTACGCCATCAACCAGGGACTGGAAATGGCCCGCAGGCTGCTGCTGGACGTGCTGCAGCTCCGCATGCCCGTCGCCACCGAATTCCTCGATCTGCTCTCGCCCCAGTTCATCAGCGAACTCATCAGCTGGGGCGCCATCGGCGCACGCACCACCGAAAGCCAGAGCCACCGCCAGCTGGCCAGCGGCCTGTCCTGCCCCGTGGGCTTCAAGAACGGTACCGACGGCGGCGTGAAAGTGGCAGCCGACGCCATTCTGGCCGCCCAGGCCTCGCACGCCTTCATGGGCATCACCAAGATGGGCGTGGCCGCCATCTTCGAGACCCACGGCAACCCCTACTGCCACATCATCCTGCGCGGCGGCAAGGCCCCCAACTACAGCGCGGCCGACGTGAATGCTGCCTGCCAGCTGCTGGCGAAGAACGGCCTGCGCGAACAGGTGATGATCGACTTCTCGCACGCCAACAGCAGCAAGCAGCACCGCCGCCAGATCGACGTGGCTCAGGACGTGGCCGGCCAGATCGCCGCAGGCGATGCCCGCATCACCGGCGTGATGATCGAGAGCCACCTGAACGAAGGCCGCCAGGACATTCAGCCCGGCCAGCCGCTGCAATACGGCGTCTCCGTCACCGACGCCTGCCTGAGCATGGAACAGACCATCCCCGTGCTGCAGACACTGGCACAGGCGGTGCGCAAGCGGCGCCAGACACAGGGAAGGTAATCCGGCTCAGACCCCTTCTCTCACGGCTGGGAAATGCAGGGGCAACGCAGCCCCTGCAGCACCCAAAGGCACCTGAAACAAGCTGCACCACTGCTTGCTCTACTGCTCTTCCTGGTTCGACGCCGTATCATGAGGCGACGTAGCACCTTTCGCATTGCTCCTTTCACGGCGCCGAGCCTCCGCATCCCACGTCCGAAGCTGCGTCAGCTTCTCGCCGATCTTCAGCTCCAGCCCGCGCTGCACGGGCTTGTACCAGCCCGGTTCGCGCATCCCTTCCGGCAGATAGGTTTCACCGGCGGCATAGGCATTGGGCTCGTCATGCGCGTAGCGATAGGCATGGCCATAACCCAGCTCCTTCATCAGCTTGGTGGGTGCATTGCGCAGGTGGACCGGCACCGGCCGTGACTTGTCCTTCTTCACGAAGGCGGCCGCCTGGTTGTAGGCCATGTAGCCCGCATTGCTCTTGGCCGCCATGGCCAGATAGATCACCGCCTGCCCCAGCGCCAGCTCGCCTTCGGGGCTGCCCAGGCGTTCATAGGTGGCGGCCGCATCGTTGGCCAGCTGCATGGCCCGCGGGTCTGCCAGCCCGATGTCCTCCCACGCCATCCGCACGATGCGACGTGCCAGGTAGCGCGGATCGGCCCCGCCATCCAGCATGCGGCACAGCCAGTACAGCGCCGCATCCGGATGGGAACCCCGCACCGACTTGTGCAGGGCGGAGATCTGGTCATAGAAGCTGTCGCCGCCCTTGTCGAAGCGCCGCGCATTCAGTGACAGTGCCTGCTCCAGGAAGGCTGGCGTGATCTGAGCCACGCCGGCGGCACGTGCCGCGGTGGCGGTCTGCTCCAGCAGGTTCAGCATCCGTCGGGCGTCGCCGTCGGCATAGCCCACCAGCGTGTCGATGGCCGCCGGCTCGAACGCCAGCCCCGGCAGCGCGCGTGTCCGCGCTCGCTCGACCAGGGCCCTCAGCTCCTCGTCGTCCAGCGATTTCAGCACATAGACCTGCGCACGTGACAGCAGCGCGGAATTCACCTCGAAGGACGGATTCTCGGTCGTTGCCCCGATCAGCGTGATCAGTCCCGATTCCGCATAGGGCAGCAAGGCGTCCTGCTGCGCCTTGTTGAAACGGTGGATCTCGTCGATGAACAGGATGGTGTGGCGTCCCGCCTGCAGGTTGCGCTCGGCCTGCTCCATCGCCGAACGGATATCCTTCACCCCCGAAAAGACGGCCGACAGCGCAATGAATTCATGCCCGAAGGCGTTCGCCGTCAGCCGTGCCAACGTGGTCTTGCCCACACCCGGCGGCCCCCAGAGGATCATCGAATGCGGCTGCCCCGACTCGAACGCCAGCCGCAGCGGCCGATCCGGCCCCAGCAGGTGCTTCTGCCCGATCACCTCGTCCAGCGTCGCGGGTCTCAGCAGCTCCGCCAGTGGCACGCCACTGCTGCTTCCGGCTTCTGCCCCTCGTGTCCGCATGGCGGCCTGAGCCCCAGCCGGTAGCTGTGCCTGCTGCGGTCCCTGTTCTGATGCCTGTTCCGGCACCGCCTCGGGCAGATCGTCGAACAGATCACCATCCATCACGCTTGCTCCCTGATGCGCCACTCACTCCAGCACATCCACCCCGGCCGGCACCTTGAACTGGAAGCGCTCGGCCGGAATCCGCTCATTCGTGGCCAGCTTGCCGAATTCGAAGCGATTGATCTGCCCGAACGCATCCACCACCTCCATCACCACCGGCAGCCCGTCCCGCATCCCGATCCGGATCCGGTCAAAACCGCTATCGGCCGAGCGGGGCACCGCTTCCACCCAGGCAACCCCGTTGTACTGCCCCACCTCCGACAGCTTGAATGCCTCGTCCAGATCGCCCACGCCGAACAGCACCGCCGCCGGTGTCGCCTGGATCGCTTCGCTGGCCTCGCGAACCGTCACCTGCCGAAGGCCCTCATCGTAGAAGTACAGCTTCTTTCCGTCCGTCACGATCAGCTGCGGATCGGGCTTGTCGATCTCCCAGCGGAAATTGCCCGGCCGCGCGAACGCAAAACTGCCGCTGGAGCGTGCCGAACCGCTGCGTCCGCCGCCCCCCAGCTGCGTCTGCACGAACGTCCCCGTCGCTGCGGGCGTTCGGGTGGCAAAGCGCCGCAACTGGGCGATTCCCTGCCCCTGGGCTGCCGTCTCCCGGGAAGCCGAGGCCTTCCCGGCCCCCACGGTTCCATCGGCTGCCTGCACCTCCATCACCTTCCCGGACGGCACCACCTGCGTCTGTGCATGAGCGCTCCCGACACCCAGCCCGCCCGCCACCATCAGCGACAGCACAAGCCCTGTCCGTTGCCTCGCGGCAACACGGCGCGCGCCCCTCTGCAACGATCGGAAAGCACCGGAAACATCGGAAACAATGACAGGAAATCGGGCGTTGTCAGGCATGGATCCAGGTCGAAAGTGAACGAATGGCCTAGCTTAACAGACACTCCTTGACCCCCATCAAGCCCGCAAACCCGACCATCCCCCTAGGCCTCTGATCCTCCCTGATAATGTGCAAAACTATGTCAATAACCGGACAGGGAGCCTCATGCATACAGCAACGGCAGACATCATCGTCCTCGGGGGCGGCGGTGCCGGACTGCGCGCCGCCATTGCGGCCGCCGAACTCAACCCTGGGCTGGAGATCGCTCTGGTCTCCAAGGTTGTTCCCATGCGTTCACACACCGTCGTGGCCGAAGGCGGATCGGCAGGCGTCATTCGCCCCGACGACAGCCTGGACAACCACTTCGACGACACCGTCTCGGGCGGTGACTGGCTCTGCGAACAGGACGTGGTCGAATATTTCGTCGAGCACTGTACTGAAGAGATGATCCAGCTGGAGCAGTGGGGCTGCCCCTGGAGCCGCAAGGATGACGGACACATCAACGTCCGCTACTTCGGCGGCATGAAGGTGCCTCGCACCTGGTTCGCGGCCGACCGCAGCGGCTTCCACATCCTGCACACCCTCTTCCAGACCTCGCTCAAGTACCCGCAGATCCGGCGCTACGACGAGTTCTTCTGCACCGACCTGCTGGTCGAGGATGGCCACGTGCGTGGCGTGCTGGCCGTCGAGATCGCCAGCGGCGAGCGTCTGGCGCTCTTTGCCAATGCCGTGGTCATGGCCACGGGCGGCGCAGGCCGCGTGTTCCGGCAGAACACCAACGCCGGTACCCTCACCGGCGACGGCATGGGCATGGCCTATCGGGCCGGCGTGCCGCTGCGCGACATGGAGTTCGTGCAGTACCACCCCACCTGCCTGCCTGGCTCCGGCATTCTCATGACCGAAGGCTGCCGTGGCGAAGGCGGCATCCTGGTCAACCGTGACGGCTATCGCTACCTGCAGGACTACGGTCTGGGCCCGCTGGATCCCTGGCCGCGTCCGAAGGCCATGGAGCTTGGCCCGCGTGACCGGCTCTCGCAGGCCTTCTGGCATGAGCGCCAGAAAGGCCGCACCGTCGACACCCCCCACGGCCCGGCCGTTCACCTGGACCTGCGCCACCTGGGCGAGAAGAAGATCCACGAGCGCCTGCCGCTCATTGCCGAAGCCGCCGAGACCTTTGCCGGTGTCGACCCGGTGAAGGATCCCATTCCCGTCTGCCCGGCCGTGCACTACACCATGGGCGGCATCCTCACCGACGGGCGCTGCCAGACCCCCATCCAGGGCCTCTTCGCCGCCGGCGAATGCTCCAGCGTCGGCATTCACGGTGCCAACCGCCTGGGTTCCAACTCGCTGGCCGAGCTGCTGGTCTTTGGCCGCCTGGCCGGTGAAGGCGCAGCCACCGTGGCGGCCGAGCGGGGCCGGGGCCAGGCCGACACCGCCATGCTCAAGCAGGCCGAAGACGCCGAACGGCGCATCCTGACCTGGCTGGATCCGACTCGCAATGCCGGCCCCGGTGCCGAGCGCAGCGCCACCATCCGCGACGAGATGCGTGTGGCCATGGAAGACGGCGTGGGCATCTACCGCGACGAGAAAGGCATGCAGGCCACCTGCGACAAGCTGGCCGAACTGCGGGAACGCTATCGCCGCGTGCGCATCGACGACCACAGCCTCGCCTTCAACACCGACTGGCTCACCGCCCTGGAGCTGGGCTACTCGCTGGAAGTGGCGCAGGCCATGGCGCACTCAGCCCTGCAACGCAAGGAATCCCGGGGGGCCCACCAGCGACTGGACGGCTACACCGAGCGTGATGACGCCCGGTTCATGAAGCACTCGCTGGCCCACCACACCGGCGACGGCGCCCCCGACATCACCCTGCAACCCGTGGTGATCACCAAGTCCCAACCCCGTGCCCGCGTCTATGGCGGTGCCGGCAAGAAAGCGGAGATGTCCTGACCATGACGACAGCCACCGTGACAGCAATGGAAACCCTGCAGGAAACCGTCCTGCGTCGGGTGCGGCACGACGAGACCGAGGCTGGCGGACACCACCGACCCGCCACGACCAGCGCCGCAACCCCTGCATCGGCCGGCAGCACGCCCCAGGCCTCGACGGGCCAGGCCGCTGCAGCCACGCATGCTCAGGGCGCAGAGACGCACACCATCACCATCGAGTGCATGCGCTACAACCCCGACACCGACAGCGCTCCGCACTATCAGTCGTATGAAGTCCCCTTCACGCACGACATGTCGGTGCTCGACGGCCTGCAGTACATCAAGGACCATCTGGATGGCAGCCTCACCTACCGGTGGTCGTGCCGCATGGCGGTCTGCGGCAGCTGCGGCATGATGGCCAACGACATGCCCGTGCTCAGCTGCCAGGCCTTCCTGCGTGACTACTACCCCGGCACCCTGCGCATCGCGCCCCTGTCGCACTTCCCCATCGTGCGCGACCTGGCCGTGGACCAGAGCGACTTCCTGGCCAAGCTCGAGCGCGTCAAGCCCTACATCATCACCGAAGAGCCCAGGACGCCAGCGGATGGTCCCAATCTGCAGACGCCTGCGCAGATGGATCAGTACTACCAGTTCTCGCAGTGCATCAACTGCATGCTGTGCTATGCCGCCTGTCCGCAGTACGGGCTCAATCCCGAGTTCACCGGCCCTGCCGCGCTGGCGCTTCTGCAGCGCTACAACGCCGACTCCCGGGATGAGGGCAAGGCCGAGCGCATGCCGGTCATCAACGCCGAAAGCGGCGTCTGGGGCTGCACGCTGGTGGGTGAATGCTCGGTCGTCTGCCCCAAGGGCGTCGACCCCGCCCGCGCCATCAACCTCAACAAGGTCAACTCCACCCAGGACTATTTCTTCCGCTTCCTGATGCCCCGCGCCAAGAAGAAGGCGACGAACAAGGCCCCGCAGTAACGGAGGAGGCGGCCCTGTCCGCCTCCCGGAAGCAACCGACAGAAACCGCATTGGAGTCCGAAGACCATGAATCAACCCAGACGCAGAGTCGCCCCCCTACGGCAAGTCAAGACCTACCACCGTCCCATGGCGGGCTGGTACATGCACGGCCGCAACGCCTACAAGCGCTACATGGTGCGTGAGCTCACCTCGGTGGCCGTGGCCTACTACGCCCTGCTGGTGCTGTATGGCCTCTTCCAGCTGCACGCCGGCCCCGAAGCCTTCGACGGCTTCATCGCCAGCCTGCGATCGCCGCTGTGGATGATCATCAATCTGGTCACCCTGGCGCTGGTCACCTACCACGCCATCACCTGGTTCCTGGTCATGCCCAAGACGGCCCCGCTGCTCTTCATCAAGCGCCGGCCCGTGCCCGACAGGCTGATCGTCAACGGCGCGCTGGTCGGCTTTGCCGGTGCCAGCATCGTCCTGCTCGCGCTCTTCCTGCTGACGGCGCCCTGATCACGCCGGAAAGACCCTTCACAAGCCCAAGACAACAGACAGGCAGTTGACCATGACCCCATCCCATACCATCGACGAAGCCCCGCTCAAGCGCACCCACGAACCCATCGTCTGGTCCCTGTTCGGTGCCGGTGGCGTGCTTTCGGCCATGTTTGGCCCCATGCTCATCCTCGTCACCACCATCCTGGTGCCGCTGGGCATCCTGCTGCCCACCGGGACGCTGAGCTACACCCGCGTGCTGGCCTTTGCCCAATGGTGGCCCGGCAAGATCGCCATCCTGGCCGTCGTGGCGCTCTTCCTCTACCACGCCATGCACCGTCTGTGCCACTCGCTGCACGACCTGGGCTTTCACACGGGCGTGGGCGCCCAGATCGTCTGCTACGGCTTTGCCACCGTCATGTCCGGCGTCTGCGCCGTGCTGCTGCTGACGTTCTGAGGTTTTTATCGTACGCGAGATCGAGGTGCGCCCGTAGACACGTAGACGCCCCCGTCAAGAGGACAACCCAAAAGTAGAGACTCCGGCTGGGAAAGTCCTGAACATGTAGACCGCAGGCGGTACATTGCCCAGGGATTCATGGGGACGCTGTTCGTTGTAGTCAGTCAGCCAGGCATCGGCCTGCGCCTGAACCTG
>ERZ773049.230-NODE-230-length-35622-cov-126.343099_pt1 | contig 35622 bp, 49 predicted proteins | sample MGYA00580633_ERZ773049 | MGnify/ENA primary metagenome ERZ773049 (study PRJEB29015, sample SAMEA2737991) | human oral metagenome | biome: human oral; feature: human-associated habitat; material: dental | place: China | collected 2066 ...
AAAATCTCGAATAATCTTTGCTGAAAGTGTTGACTTTATCGCTCGTGTTTGCTATACTGAAAGTACAATCAATTAAACGAAAGGACTACCAAAATGTACCAAGCAACCTACTTTATCAAAACCGACCACGACGCGATAGCTTTCAACAACCCTGATGATGTCGCCGGGCTTCTAATCATGATGGCTAACACGGCCGACTTCATGCTCGAGCATAACCAAGTGATCACCATCGAGCTTAGAAAGACAACCATCGATGGGCGTACCGTTCTGGCTGCTGAGGAGCTTGACGATATACTTCGCAACAAGCTTTATGGCTACAGCGTTCACTTCACCGCAGTCGACTTCAGCACTGCAACCACCACGCTGAGCGATGCCCGATGTGCCGACTTATAGTCGGCCATCGGCCTCCCTCGATAATCAAATTAAACGAAAGGAATCACCATGAAACTACCAAAAATAACCAAGCGTAGCGTCCTGATCGCTTCTGCCATAGTCGCCGTGACATTTTCTGGAGGCGTGGCCGTTTTTGCGTTCAGTCAAGCCCCCGAACAGCCTCACGCTGCCACAGAAGTAAAAACAGACGCTAAAAAAGCGAAAAAGGAGGAAAAGTCGGCCACGTCCGACCAGACACCCTCCGAGGTGCAAGCAACCGGACAGACTGACCAGTCTGCTGCTGTTTCTGCTGGCAATCGTCCAAGTATGCATAGCAGTCGAAATACTGAAGCGCGACGACCGGTAGCTCAGCCGCAGCCGGCTTCACCCGCTCCTGCCCCTGCGCCTGCACCGACTCCAGCTCCCGCTCCACAGCAGGGTGCGCACATTCCATTCACCAACAAGCCGGTAACGCCTGGCAATCCAGAATCGTACGTCGGCACAGTCGGCCAATGTCCGTTTTATGAGATGGCCGGCGAAAAAGGCTGCGTTCCACCTGCTGGTTATACTTGCAATTCTGACTGGACTCATTGTACAATTGAGAAGTCAAATTAAACGGAGAACTGCCAATGCAAGACAAACCCAACCCAATGCAACCGCGCAACCGCGCCGAGCGTCGCCGGCTCGCAAAAGCTTATAAAGCTTTCAAGCCAAAATCTCGCATGGTCTGGCGCATTATGAATAAGCACATGAAAGAAGCTCAGCTTCGCCGCGAGGCTGAAAAGCAGGAGACTAAAAATGGCGCTTGAAACTATCGACCAAGCGCTTGCCCGGCGAGAGCAGCCGAAGCAAGAGAATATCATTGAAGTTCCGGCTGATGATGAACCAGCTGAAGTCAATGTCCAGCCAAAATCTCGCGAGGAGTTTCAAAACGCGATTTATCTGGCTCATTCGAATATTTTACGCGCCAAGCTTAAACTCCGCACCGCGAAAGAAAACCGCGAGGATCTGGTTAGTGATCTCGAGGAAAAACAAGACCTTGACGACTTGAAGTCTCAGGTTCGCTCGGCTCGTGACAAGCTGGCGATTGCCATTTCGGAAAGTCCAGCCGTTCGCTCCGCCGACGAAGAGCTGGAGGCCGCAGTCGCTGATCTCGGCCTGGCTCAAAAAGTGATGTCTGATCTGTTGGTGGTTTATTCTGCCAAGTTTAACAGTCGCACCGTCGATGTCGACGAGCGTCGTCTCATCGTCTTGACTGCCAAGCTCGGTAAAGTAGAGGTTGAGCAATTGTCTCTATTCTGATATCATTGTGTCGAGCGTCAAGCTCGCTCTAGGTGATGCCACCCTTACCTAGTGCGAACCAGGCGCTCGACAGCTGCTTCAGGTAAAGCTTTAGAATTGGTAGTTCGATCGTTTAGCCCGAAGCGTGGTCAGCGCCTGGCCTTAAATGACAGTATCCGGAAAGTCCCCGTCTGCGAGCGGGGATTTTTCGTGGCAAAAATAATTAAATATGGGGTTGACTTTTCGCCCGTGTTCGGCTACACTGGGAGTAGGTAAAATAAACGAAAGGACTACCAAGTATGACAACACCTGAAATATCAACCGCTAAGCCTGCCGTCGATCCAGAGAAAGATGCCAAGCAGGTCGTCGCTAAGAATACGAAGACGCTCTATGCCGACATCGTGCCGCTAGCTGCTGGCCTATTCGACAAGAACACTCGGATCTCAAAAGAGAAGATGCTCGCGACGCTTCATCGCTCTATTCTCGGCCTCACCAAAAACGGCCAGGCTCGGCCGCTCGAGGACTTGAAGCTGTTTTTGGCGGTGGCCAACCAATACGGCTTGAATCCATTCAAGAAAGAGATTTATGCTGTCTATATGTGGGATTCGTCTCGCTGCCGCGATGAGCTAACGCCGATCGTTTCAATCCATGGCTTGCGAAAGATGGCGCGGGCTGGAGGTGTATACACTCACACCGGGGCGGCCATCATTACGTATGATCAGGAGAAGAAACTGCCAGAATCTGTCACCGTGCCTGTGTTCGGCCGCTTCCCCGGCGAGACTACGCCGCACGAGATAACGCGGTATCAGGCGTTTTACGAAGAGTTCGTCAAAACCAATAAAGAGGGCCGGCCAACCGGTAACTGGAAAACTATGCCGCGCGTCATGCTCGCGAAGTGTGCCGAGGCGAACGCTCTTCGCGCCGGCTTTGATATCGCTGGCATTTATGTCGAGGAGGAGCTAACTTCAAATAACGTAATCGAGGGAGAAACAGTCGATGGCGAATAGAGTTGATCATCTTAGTTATTCTGCCATCATTTCGTTCTTGCGAAATCAGGTAGAGTTTCACAAGCGTTATGTCGCTGGTATTTGGGACAACGCTAAATCGCCGGCTGCGATCGTCGGCACGGCGTTTCATAAAGCGCTCGAGGAATACTACAAGGGAGCTGACATCCAAGCGTCGGTTTCGGCCGGGCTTGAAGAGATAAACTTCACCAGTGATTACGAAATCGACTATGGCAAAACTGGCAGCCGCGAAAAAATGATCAAGGATTACACCACCTTGATTAATAAGTACTTTGAGGAAGCTCCGTCGTATCATAAAATCATCGATATCGAGGTCAAGCTTCGTGAATCAGTCGCTGGCGTTCCGATGGTCGCCAAGATCGACATGGTCGATGAGGACGAAGCCGGCAATGCTTGGCTTGACGACCATAAAAGTGTCGGGGCTTATTCTCCGGAAGACGAAGAGAATTATAAGTATCTTTTGCAGGGCTACATCTATCTGGTTGTAGCCGAGAAGCACTATGGCCGCGAGTTCGCCGGTGTCCGCTTCGGCGAAATCAAACGATCCATCAATCGCGACGGCTCGCCGCAACGACGCGAGGTCGTTTATGACCGTGAATCGCTTTTGGCGTTCGCTCCGGTAGCTCAAAAGATAATCACCAACGTGTTTGCGTATGTCAATGACGACCACTCGAAGTTCTTTCCCAACCCGAGCGATACGCTTAGCGGCGTGGAATCAATGGAGCTGGTTTCAAACATGGAGGTCGGCTTTGATGCCGCTCGTGTCAAGAAGCAGGTCAAAGTAGCCGACAAGTTCGCGCCTCGCCATGTCACCGTCGATATCGACGGCTCGGACGGCACGCCCGAGGAGCTTATCTTGCGTAAGTTTACCGAGTTTGGTATCGGCGGCATCTCCGGCGACACTCACATCGGCGCTTCGGTGATTCAGTATACTTTCAAGCCTAACCGCGGTATTGCCATGAGTGCCATTGCTAAGCGTGCCGACGACATCGCTATCGCGCTTCAATCGAAGTATGTTCGTATCGAAGCACCGATTCGCGGCACTGACCTGGTCGGCATTGAAGTGCCAAACGAAGACCGCCGCGTCGTTCCGTTCGAGGACAGCAAGCACCTTAAACCTGGCACGATGGAGATTCCGCTCGGCGAGGACGTGTTCGGTAAAATCCATTATGGCGATATCACCAAAATGCCGCATCTGCTTATCGCTGGTCAGACTGGTGCTGGTAAATCAGTCCTGCTCAACGTGATACTTCACGCTTTGACAAAACAGCTAACTCCTGACGAGCTTCAGCTGGTTTTGATTGACCCGAAGCAGGTGGAGCTGTCGCTGTACGATGGCGATCCTCATTTGTGGAACGATATCGTCACTACACCGACCGACGCTGCAGAGGTTCTCCACGGCTTGGCCGAGCAGATGGAGGATCGTTATGGTCGGCTTCGGCAGGCTGGCGTTCGCACCATCGATGACTATAAAGGCGGAAATATGCCGCGCATTCTGGTGGTCATTGACGAGTTTGCCGATCTTCTCATGGCCGATACCGGCGCAGACATCAAGAACATCGACTATAAAGAGTTCGCGGCGTTTATGAATGAGGCCCTGGCTATGAGTCCAACTGGTCGCATCACTCAAAAAATGCTGCAGGTGTCGCTCAAAGGTTCTATGAAGTCGTCGGCTCCGAGCTGCGAGACGTCGATTATTCGCCTGGCGCAGAAAGCTCGCGCCGTCGGTATCCACCTGGTGCTGGCTACTCAGCGGCCGAGTGCCGATGTTGTCACCGGCCTCATCAAGGCAAATATTCCAACCAAGATAGCGTTTAGCGTTACCACCGGTATGAACTCGAAAATTATTCTTGATCAAACTGGGGCCGAATCGCTAACTGGCTATGGTGATATGTTGTATCAAGATCCGCGCTCGAAGAGCCTGCAACGGCTTCAGGGCTTGTATATTTAATCGAGAAAAGGAGGGAAATATGGACATTCTCGAAATTCTAAACTTCATAATCAAGATGGTGCTGGTGGGCGGCGCTGTCCTCATAGGCACATTCATCTTGGCAGTCATTGTCGGTTCGGTTCGCGAGCTGGTAAAGCTGTTTATCTCTGGCCCTGACACGAAAGGCAAGAAGTAGGGTGGTTTGTCATGGCAGAAAGCAGGCGGCCGCTCTCCGGGCGGCCAAGCTCAAAAAGCAAGACCCGGACTACTTTCGGAAGCTCGCTCAAAAGGTGCGCCGTCGGGGTCGCGATGCTGGCGGCCCGACCGGCTTTGCGACTAGCCGCGAGCTGGCAGTTGCGGCAGGCAAAAAAAGCGGCGAAACGCGCCGCCGACGAGCTGAAAGCCGCCGCGCTGGAGAGGATATCGCTGGAGTACATAATGACGCCGATCGACGCGATGGAAACACTGGCTCGGTTGGGGGCAAAGCAACTGGAGACGAAGCTAAATGAGCAGGCAGCGGCAATCAACCACATTATCGCCAATAGAAACTGGGGCCGTCATTCAACCTCAAGACATAAAGCTCAACTACGTAATCGGCGATGATGGGAAGCTGGCTTCGTTCGGCTTCACCGTTCTGGGCCAGCCGGCGGTCAAGAAAAATAACCAAAAGGTCACTTTTCGCGGCGGCCGGTCGCGCAAGTACAACACGCCCGCCTACAATCGATGGCTGAAGCTAGCCAACGATCAGGTGGATCTGGCTATCAGCGTGTTTCAAATCCTCGCCTGTCGGGAGTGGAAGACGATTGATTTTTCGTTTAATCTTCGCGCTCGATTTTTCGTTCGGACTTTCGGCACTGTCGATCTGTCGGCTCTTTATGAGGGCATTCAGGACGTAATGAAAGACAGAAAGATGATTCTCGACGACAACGCTTGGCTTCTCGTCTCGCACGACGGCTCTGGTGTCGCAAAAGATGCTTATAATCCGCGGATTGAGCTTCTGATCACTCCTGTCGAGCATGCTGAGTGGCGCGGCGAGCCAAATCCGCGTTATAATGGAGGTGCGGGTTAGGTAGCCCCCGCGAAACTCCTACACAGCACACCGTTTCGGCGGTGTGCTTTTGGATTATCCGGAATTTCCGGATTATCTCGGAGTTTTCCACAGGTTCACCTCTGATATAAGGTAATTATCGAATAATCTCTCCAAAAACTCTTGACTTTATCGCTCGTGTTTGCTATACTGAAAGTACAATCAATTAAACGAAAGGACTACCAACCATGAAAGACCAAGAATTCGTACCATTCACAATCAGCCTGATCGAGGACATCGAATCTGGCGCGATTGTCACTGGCGGCGGCGTCAATGTCCGCGATAAGCGAACTGGCGAGCGGAGCTTCATTCACGATGAGTACGTAACTAATCCTTACAACCTCAACCGCCTGCTGGCTTTCTACGAAGTGCTGGTCGATGACATCAACTACGTAAAATAATATCGATTGCCTCGCCGGCGGCATTGTAGCCGGCACAAATTGTAAAAATAACATCAAACAAGGAATAACGAAATGAAAAACTTCACAAAACAACTTCAAAAAAACGACAAATTTATCGCAACGGCTCGCGGCGCTCGCACTATCTGGCGCGTCGGCACGATTGTTGTGCCTGCTGCTGCCTGTGGCTACCTGATGATTCGCTACAATGATATAATTGTTACTGCGCTAGCGGTTCTGCTTGGCCTTTACAGCGTCAGCCAGTTGATCAAATCGGCTTGGCTTGCGGAGGGCGACGTCGCCAAAAAGTAACTAGCGTGCTTTATGAAAAAATTCGCATTATTGATTTTAGTCGCGGTGCTGTCGGTTACGATTCACTCGTTCCGGCAGCCAACGCCGCCGGGAACTTCAGCCTCGGCTTCTCATTCCGCTTATAAAACGCTTGCGGACAAAAAGCCGACCGTTGACCCGTCTGATAAAAAACCAGCCGCCAAAACCGAGCAGAAAAAGGTGGAGGCGGCCGCTCCCGCGCCTGCACCTGCGCCGGAAACCTGCCGGTCGGCCATTGCTAAGGTCTGGCCGGCTCATCTGCAAGCCGGGGCTATCACCGTTATGATACATGAAAATCGTACCGAGCTTCCGGCGGCCATCGGCGCAGTCAACTTCGACGGCTCGCGTGACTTTGGCTGCTTCCAAATAAACGACAGATGGCATCGCGGTTATTTCTCGGGTGGCGACTGGCGCGACCCAGTCTGGGCGGCCACCTACGCACTGCAAATCTACCGCGAGCGCCAGGCTCGCAACGGCAATGGCTGGTCGGCCTGGTATGCCGTCCGCGGTGTTCTCTGGTAAACAAAAACCGAGCCAGGAGTGTGTGCGAAACTGGCTCGGCTAATTTAGGAGATAGATGTTTGTTTTATGGAGTCTTCGGCGAGGAAGCGTTTCGACTAGCGCCTCCTCTGTTTTAATTCTAGCACAAGAAAACCGCAGCAGGGGCTGCGGGCTTCTTGCATACTTACGGAAAGATTGGCTCATCTGAGGATCAATACGATTCCAGTTCTATTTTACAGCATCGCCGAATTTTTGCAAGCCGGTGACTAGGCCGCTGGCGCTCAAACCTGCGACCAATCCGTATGTCCAGTCGTGGTTCGTTAGCAGCGAAAGACCGACGCCGATTGCTGCCGCTCCTGCGATGATAATCACCGCTTCGAAGTCTTTCTTAAACAGTCGGCGCACTAATTCGGCAAATCCGATAACTGCTGCTGGTATTAAAATTGTGGTGATGAAGTTAGTCATCATGTCAAGTTCTCCTTAAAGTTACATTTACTTTACATGTTGTTTGTAGATGTCAAGTAAAACGCTTTTTAGTTTACATCTCTCTGATAAATGTCAAGCGAAATTGCTTCCGATCAGACAACTTTCGGCGTTTTGGATTCTAGCGTCAACTGTTCGCTGGATCACAGCTCCTCGCGGATCTTTCAGCGGCTCGCCTGTTTTTGGATCGTGCCACCTGCTCAAGCCTGGCACGCTGTGCGCGTCAACCAGGCACTGCAGGCAATCGTTGTATGTTGAGCCTGCCGGCATTTCTGGCGTGGTCTTGCCAATGTGCAGCGTCACGCAGCCGCAGGCTTTGCATTCGCGGAAGTACAGGCTCGACTTCGTGATCGTGATTTTCGACAAATCTGGTTCCATTACGGCAGCCTCAAAACGTCGCCTGGGTGGATCAGATCCGGGTTCGGCAAGTTGTTGATTCGAGCCAGCGTCTGCCAGTCTGTACCGTAAGCGGCCGCTATCGTGCTGAGGTTGTCGCCCCATTGAACCGTCACGGTTCGCTCGGCCGGCGCGCTTCCGCCTGGCACTCGCAGCACTTGGCCTGCATAAATCAGGTTTGGATTCTGAATGCCGTTGATGGCCGCCAGATAGTGATAGTCAGTGCCGTACTTCGCGGCGATTTCACTCAGCGTATCGTTTGGCTGAACTGTGTATGCCGTCCGCGGCTCTGGTGCTGGTTGTGGGTTAGCAATCGATCCAGGGAATGGTGCTTCTGATGGAGCTCCGCCTGCATACTTATCCCACGCCTCAGCGTCGCCATAAAATTCGTTACAGTCGAGGTTTCCGTCCCAGCCGTCAAGTCGGCCGCTCGATGTCCATTGCCACATCGCGTAGCCTGACCAGTATTTCACGCTTGGCGGCGTGCCGGCCTGGCTCATATCATAGTTGAAGTCGATTGCCATGTCGCGGTATTTTGCCACCCAGAGGCCGTAGTCGGCCGCAGCAACAATACCCCAATCGTGGCTGTTCACCACGCTTTCTGACATGTAGATGAGCGGCTTCACGCCGGTTAGCTCTTGCACTCGATCCAGCCAGCGGCGCGCCCACGCTACGTCGCCAACGTTGCCGCCGTCTTCCCAGTCAAGAATAAGCATAGCGTGCTTGATGTAGCCTTGGATATTGTCGACGAAAAAGTCAGCCTCAGCGATTGCGTCGTTGCTGCCGTTTCTCGCAAAGTGGTAAACACCGAGCTTTTTGCCAGCCGCCGCTGCTTGCTGATAATGCTGATCGCAGCTTGGGTTGACGTAGTTCGTCCCCTCAGTCGCCTTTACGATGACGAAATCTGCCGGGATTTTACCAGCGTCCAAGCCAGCCTGCCAGCTTGATATGTCAATTCCTTTCATTGACTCCCCTTTCTTATTACTTCTCTGCAGTCGCCAAGCGATTGCGGATAATATTTGCACCAATTCATCAAGCGGTCAATCACTGGATACCACCGCCAAATGACGGCCGCTCCAGATAAAATCATCACTATCAGAATTGTCAAAAGTATGCGGGCGATCCATCGCCCGACTGAATGTTTGGTAGCCTTAACTCTCATGCCTTTATGATAACACGCTCGGTATTCTCACGCTACCGTCGATTAGCTTCATCAGAATAAACAGCATTAAACCAATCACCAATATGACGATTGTGTTCGCTGCCCAGTCCTTAAATTTTAACCGTAAAGTCGCCATCATCGATTTGGCTTCTATTTCGGCTTTGTCTTCGAGCGCGTCGAGGCGTTCGTTTATTCTTTCGTGGTCGGCCGAGTGCTTGTCGATGTAGTTTGTCAGAATTTCTGGCGTGACAAATTTCATACTAGCTAGCTGCTGCACTAGTGAATCGACAGATCCCTCAATTTTTGCCACGGATTTTTTCGTATATTCCATGTCGGTTGAGAGAATCGCCACCTTTTTATCGATTTCGTGCAGCAGCGCTTCACTGTCTTTATTTTGCTCGTTCATCAAACTAATTTTAGCATTTTGTGCCGGCTTCCTGCAAAGCTTTAGAGGTGGTGTTGTGAATAAAACTACTGGACTGGGAATGGATCGTCGGTAATCCAGGTGGTTGTGCCGTACCACTCATTAAAAGCATTATTTGAAACGTATTCAACTCTCCTGTCTGCGAAAAATCGAGCAGTAGCAATGCCTTTTAGTACGCGGTTGTTCCACCCGCCTAAGACCATCAACGCCGAGCCTTGAACTTTAGAAATCCCATATCCTTGAGGAATCACGTTATTAATTAAGGTTTGTGAAGTAGGAAAAGTCGCTGTGTTTTTCAAATCACAGATTACCAAATTTCCATGACGAGTATAAGTACCTTGTAGAACTCCAACCGTTGCAGTGGTCGTTACTGTCGGTACTGCTCCCAAGAAATCGACGCCCTCATCGGTTCCTGGCGCGAAATCTGGCGAGACAAAGATGTCACGTATTTCTAGGTTCTCTAGCTTCGTCCCGTTTATCATGTAAAGATAAACCATGGTTGATGTAGACGCTACAACAATACCAAATCTAGTGGTTGGCGGCGTTCCTTGCTTAAATTGCACCCGCAGGCCGTTTGGGTAGCGGCGGATATCGCCCTCTGGTACAGTGATCGCAGCTATTCCGTTGTCAAAATTGCTATAAGTCCAGTTTTCAGCTGGTGTTGTCCACCCGCTTGGCAAAACGCCGGTAAATTTGCCGATTGTAATCGATCGGTTCTGCCCATCACGCACGATCGGTATGATATCGTTCGCCCTGGTGCTTTCTACCGGCTGAAACTGACTTATTTTTTGCTGACCTGGGTTCATTTTGCTGATTCCTTTCGTTTAGCTTTATTATATCACTCTGATTCGCGTTCTCGGTTGTCCATATTGCGCTTCAAGTCTTGAATTCGCTTCGATAACCTCGGTCGTAGTATGTTGAACTTCAATTCTGCGGTCTCGAGCTTCTGCGTGATGGCGACAATCTGCATTTCTGGTGCGTCCATCGTCGCACTGAAGCCCTGATATTGCGTCAGTTCGCCAAGATGGATATCCAACGCCTCATATTTTGGCGACGCGAACGTCGCTTCTCCCGAGAATACCGGCTTGCTGCCTCGTTGGATCTCACCCTCGACCACCAACCTGGCGCTGGTTTCGTCTTTGTAGCGGCTGTCGGACAGTTTTTTGAAGCCGCGGCGTATCTCGGCGATACTGCGGTCGTCTCGGCCGGCCACCACGAGGGTTTTGCCGTCTGCTTTTTCGCCGCCGATGAATATTACGTCGTTCACCAGCTCTTCGATAGTCTTGACGAGTTTCGGTGTACCAATGACGTTTTTGCCGCGCTGCAGCTTTCGCTTCACTGTCGTCGGCCTCGGGTGGGCATGCACGATGTTTTCGGCATAGTCGTAGTAATAATGCCAGTCAGCCGGCATCGACTTAAACACGGCAGCGATAGCTTCGCTAATTGTCGTCACGTCATTAAATCGAATGGTCACCTTGGTGCCGGTGTTTTCAATGCTAGATTCGGTGTAGCGACAGCGTGCGCCTTGCTTCTGCGCGAAGTCTATCAACTCGCGTAAGATGTCGCTTGGATCTTGCGAATAAAAGGCTCGCTTATAGTCGCCGGGACTTTCGTAAAGTGAAAACGCCAAATCCCAGCCAAAATCTTGCCAGAATGGATTGTCGTGATAATTGTTGTGCTGCAATCCTTGGCCGGTAGTAAAGCGGCCGCGCCTGTCTACCAGCAGTTCTACTGGATATGGGAAAATGTTTTCATATCGCGAACCACCGCGCGCCGACAGCTTTATGATGAAGCGCTTGCCGCTGGTCATTCGCACGCTCTTGTCGAATGGTATGAACAGCTTTTCGTACATGCCGCCGCCGACTGGTAGCACCGCAGCGCCGCCAGCTTCGAACGTTCCGTGATTTATGTCGGTCGAATATGACAACAGCTCTGCGTACAGTGTCGTCATATTCCCACTGATGAAATCTTGCCTAGTTCCTGGTGAACACACCGAATAAAGCTCAATGCCGGCGACGGTCTTGCTGCCGGTAGTGACTTGTATTGTCTGAATTATCTCGTTGCAATATCCCCATCGTCTCGAGCCGAAGCTCATCGTCGCCAGCCCATAAGGTTTATGCTGATAGGCCACGTCCGCCTCGGTCTGCAGATAGATGTTATTCAGCTCCTGCGAATGACTGAGGACTGTCGCGGTCACCTGGCTGTCGGTATTGCCTGCCGACAATTCCCACTGGCTAATGTAGCCATTAAAGAGTGAGCGGCCCTCTGGGTGGCCATCAGCCACTACGATAATTCTTGCGTCCTCGGTGATGATAGTTTTGCCGTCTTCGGTCAGCCACGGCAAATATTCGCCGTATCGCACGCTGGCACTGATGTTGACGTTAGTATCGATGTTTGTGCCGTCTCCAAGTCCCACTGGCGTGGTCATGCTTCCTACAATCTTATAACCAAGCTCGGTCAGCATGTTTTCGTTTATCTCGGTCATAATCTCAGTCACCACGCTGCGTGTCGTTGCGTCGTTTTGAGCCAGCTTCATTGTCATGTGCGAATGCAACGAGTTGACCTCCGACTGGATAGCTGGCGTGCTGGTCACGGTATTTATTTGGCCGAGGTACGTTCCGTCCTTAAGATAGGCGCTGTATATGACTTCGGCCGCTTTGTTGCTTGTCTGCTTCTGCGAAAGCGTCGCCATCATCTTGATTTCGTTTGTGATATTAAATCGGTAGGTGACATCGGCTTCAAGTACGAGATGAACGCTGGCGATTTGCATCAACTGGCTTCCGCCGCCGATCGGCCGCACATCTCCGTCAAAGGCAAACGATATTTTTTTCGGCACAACATCGCTATTCAATGTCGATAGGTCGAATCCGTCGAGTATCACTTCATCTGTTAGCCAAGTGCTGCCAGAGAATTCATCAATTATCTTGAACTTAAAGGAGAAGCCGACGTTGCCGCTCTTCAACTGCTCGGCCGTCACGCCCCAGTCGGCCAGCGCGCCAGTCAACGTAAATTGTGGACTGTAAAAGTTGGCAATGCTGCCAACGTGGACGTTGCCGACCTCCTGGCCGTCAATTCGCAGCTTCGCCCGCCCGATGTTTACAGTATTGCTGCCTGACAACACCAGTGATGAATGAAATTCGCCAGAATATGGCTCGATTTCGGTGTTCTGCCACGTATAAAAATAGTCGCCGCCTCCGGTGATAAAACACGACCGAGGCTTTTTCGTCTGGAGCTGTGCCATCGGCTAAGCCTCCATAATAGTTAGGTTGCCTGGCTGCACCTGTAAAGTTTCAGGTGCCATCACTTCAAGCGGCCATGGCAGCGCGTCAAACGCGATCATCTCACCGCCGGTCTCTGCTGTAAACAATGCCCAATATCTGAAAACGCCGCCCGGCACTTGAATCGATACGACGCTGTCGTTGGTGGCCGTGCCGTCCTTGTCGTCGATTCTCCATGAATCCACCTTGCCTCTTTTGTAGTTCTCTTTCGGCTCGCTTTTGGTATCGCCAGCGTAACTCGGGTGTTTTTCAAGCAAGCCAGCGTAAACGCCGCCGGTTCGTTTCTCGACCTCAATTCCGAGCAGGAACTTGGCTGAGCGCTTTCGTTCGTTGTAGGTTTTTGGCATTGCTTCCTCCTGTTTAGATGTATTTTGGATTATAAACGGCTCGTAGCTGATGATTTCGTGCGGCCAGGTTATCTTGATATTCGAGCATTCCCGCTCCATACTCCCAGCACGGGAATGTGCCGCTAGCTCGCAGCTGCATGCTGTTGTGGATAATGGTTTTGGCTTCACAGTCAACCGTTATCACGTCGCCGGCTTTCAGGTTCGCGTTGAACGTTAGGTATTCGCTGCTGTCCGGATTCCCAAGCGTTATCTCAGTGCTGCTGCTGCTGCTGCTGCTAATGATTATAGTAGGTTTTGCTCGATATGTCCCGATATTCTCGACAGAGATGGCGCTTGCGGCCGTGCTTATATTTGTGACGGCGCTGAAATCAATCAAACCGACCGACGACCTCGCTGCTGGCGATTCGCATTCCATCTCAAAGCTGAAGCCGGCGCGGCTCACGTCGAATGATCCGCGGCTGATGTTTAGGTTCGTGGCCACGCCGCTCCAAATTCGATAGCCCTCTGGGAAATTTGTCGCTAGCTCGATTTTCTGACCGAATGTTAGCGTTCGCTTCAACCAGTCAATCAGCCAGTCGCACTCCCGCTGGCTCGACGCTGAAACTTGCCCGGCGACAGAGATGGTTCGCCCTGCAAAGTGGCCGCTGTTCAGCAAGATTCGGCCGTCGTCTCGTGCCAGCTCGCCGCTATCGACGGTTCGCTTGGCTATGCCGAATAGGTTTGTGGATTGCACTCGGACGTTGCCGCCGTTATTGAGGTCAAATCCGTTTAATAAAAATCTGCGTCTGTCGCCGTTCATTACGTCGGTACTCCCATCGATGCCAGGTCGCCGTCGCGGTCAAGTCTCTTGAAGAACGCGTCGGCTGCCTCTGGCGTGTTTATTACAATTTGTCCATTAAACTGGTTTGTCGTATTTCGGTTGCCGCCAGAGTTGCTGACGTTGGTGACACCACCGCTGCCAGCGAGCGTCGCTCCTGACCCGTTGATACCGCTTCCTGCGAACGATAGGCCGCCAAATGACATGTCACCACTCAAACCGTCGTAAACGTCGCTAGCGATGTCTGTGGCGGTTTTAACGACAGCGTCTCGCATGCTCTCCAAGCCGCCGCTCCAGCCTTGCATCATAAATTTACCCATCTGCGCCATCACGCGGCTCGGCGACTTAATGCCGAAGAAGTTCTTCACGGCATCGAGCGCGCCGCTACAAATCTCTTTAATCTTATTGACCACCGCGTCTTTCGCACCGGCCACTCCCTTGACGATTCCATCGATCAGGTTCTTGCCGGCGCTGGTAAAGTTGCCGACGAAGTTCACCACTGCGTTGTAGGCGTTTTGAACTGCGTTCTTGATCGAGGTGGCAATCTGGCCGACCGTGCCGACTACGTATCCGACTGCGGTCGCCACTGGATTGATGATGTAGTTCTTTATGGCGTTCATCAAGCCGTTTACCACGGCCGCAATGCCGCTAAAGACCGTACCGATGACGGCGCTCATCACGTTGAGTATCGGCTGAATGAATGGCAATATGGCGTTCCAAACCGCCGTGATCACTCCCCAGATGGCGCTCATCACGCTGCTTATCACGCTAACGATGGCGTTGAACACTGTCGATATCACCGTCCAGATGACCTGCAATATCGGCGATATCACGGCAGCGATGGCGTTCCAAACCGTGGTGACAACCGACATTATGACGCTCATCGACGAGCTAATGACATTAACAATAACATCTACGACAGTCGCGATGACGTTCATGACCATGCTGACGACTTCGCCCATGTGAGTAAAGATGTAAGCGACTGCCTCGCCAAACGGCACAAGCACGTTGTTCCAAATGGCCATTATTGTGCCATAAAATACTACGCCGATAATCTGCACGACGGTGCTTATTATCGTCCATATGACTTCGGCGATTCCGCTGAATATAATCCAAATTATTTGGCCAAGTCCAACAATGGCGGTTATTATCAAATCGATAATCTGGAATACAGGGGTCAAAATATTTAGTATCGTGCCAATGACTTTGCTTATTACGCCAACGATAGTGCTTATCACACCAATAATAGTGCGTATCACGCCGACGACAATGCCGATTCCGTTCGCCACCACGCCGACAATCACACCGATCACCGAGCCGATAGTCCTTGCGGCAGTTCCAATCGCTCCTGCGATCGTGCCGACGATATTCGTCACCACGCCAATCACCGAGCCGATGACACTAGCTACGCTTCCAACGACAGAGCCAATCACCGCTCCTATCTGCCCTAGCACCGCTCCGATCTGGCTGACGATTCCATTGACGAAGTTTCGGAATCCCTCGTTCGTGGCGTAAAGCCAAGCGACAAAGCCAACCACTGCAGTGATAACGATAGCTATCCACCCGATGATCGGTATCGAGCTGATGGCCGCTCCAAGCCCGGCCGCTCCGCTGCTCAGGCCTGAAAAGACCACCTTGCCGACCGTCCCCATCACGCCAAGCGCGCCGGTTATTCCCTTGACGGCAGTCTTTGCAGCCGCACCGACAAACGTCCAGGCTGTCGCTCCCTCTTTCGTGACTTTCGTGACATCTTTCCAGCCTTTGCTGATATCGCTCACTGCCACCGCAGTCTTAAAGCCGAGAGCGGCCGCTTTTGCGGCGACATACATGCCAATTAGAACTTTGAGCGCTGGGACTGCGTTTTGCAAGATAAACGTCACCACTTTGACGATTTCCTCGCGATGCTCTTTGATGAGCTTTGTCGTCTCCGTGACGCGGTTGCTCGTCTGGTCAAACAGCCCGCCGGCTTCAATCACCATACCCTTGATCGGGTCAATCTTGATTCCCAGGATTTCCAATCCGACGCTTCGTATCGTACCGCTCAAACTTATCATGCGGTTTTGGAATGTGTCGGTCATCTGGCCGATGTCGAGGCTGGCCGCGTAGTTTTCCATCGCCTTGACGAACTCTTCAGCCTTAACTTTGCCGCCATTGATCTTCTCGCTGGCCTCCTGCATCGATATGCCAAAGTGCCGAGCGAGGATTGTCGTTAGTGGAATATTGTTGTTTATCAGCTGGAGCGCGTCCTGGCCAAACAACGCGCCGCGGCTGGTCACCTGGCCAAATACTAACGCTAGGGCTTGCAGGTCTGCGCCGTTGACGATTGACATGCGGGACAGCGTGTCCATATCCTTGACAACGGTTTGCGTGGTGCGGCCGTATCCTAGCAGCGTTTTGGCTGCTTTTGAGGCGTCTGGGAATGCAATCGGCTTGCCGAGCGTGTAGTTGTACAGCTGGCCGAATACTTTATTCGCTTCGCCAACGCTGCCGGTCAAAACGCCGATCTGCCGCTGTGTCATCTGCAGGCTGCTGGCAAGGTCGACAAAATATTTGCCACCAAAAGCACCGCCGGCTGTGAATGCGGCGGCGGTTTTGATAAGCTTCATAATCCCCGAGGCCATGCCGTCCAAGGCGCTTGCTGCCTTGGAGGCAAATGATGAGGTCGAGCCGGCAGCGGACGACATGCTCGACTTCATCGAGCTGCTCAGCTTCTCGACATCGCGTTGAATCTGACTGAGCGTTTTGCTCGCCCGGTTCTGCGCTTCAATCACAAGTCTGAGCTGGCTGTCGTCCATTGCTACCCCTTAATATTTAGATTTTCGTCTCATCTCTGCCTCTTGACGTTCGGCTTCGTAGCCCTCCTCATTTAGCTTTATCTCGATGGCTTGGATAAGCCAGTAAGGTTGGCTTGCGTACTCTTGAAATGTCCAGCCCATGGTCTGGCAGATGGTAGCTATTTGGATCTCCTGCGGTATTTTCGCGTGCTTAACGCCGGCTATTGCTTTGGCGTAGGCTGCGCTGATTTTTGCTCGCCTTTTGGGTTCATGACTTCTCCTGTGATCTCCTCGATCTTTTCCTGGATAAAGTCAAAGTCCTCAGTTGGCAGCTTCAGCAAGCTCTTGAGCTTAGCGTCATCATCACCGGCGAAGTCGTCGCCGTCAACGGTGACCACTAAAAACTTTATAGCGTTGTTTTTGATTTCGCTCATGGCGGTTGCCGGCAGCTTATCAAATCGCATGGTCTCTTTGATATCGTCCTCGCTCATTGATTCGCCCTGAACCGCTCCATTGAGGTCAAAGTTCGCATAAGCCAAGAACACCGCCTCATTCATCTGCGACAGCTCTGCTGTGGCGTATGGCAGCAGCTCGACGTCGCAGCCAAGCACTGGTGTTGTAATTTTGATATTTTCTTTGCTAATTCGCGGCATCTCCTACTCCTTTGCTCGAATTAATATTTAGTAACCATGTTTATCAGCGTTGCGGTGATAGCTGCAGCGTCCTCGAGGCTGTAGTTCGCCTGGAACTTCGCGCTTCGCGTCTCGACTGCGTTGTTGTCACGGCTTCGGCTGTCTTCGGTAATCGCTACGGTCGGGAAATCAAATTGTAGCGTTGGGTGCTGGCCAGTGCCAATGTTCACCGCTTTGTTCTCGGCGATAAACTGAATGGCCTGCGGCTTGCCGCTCAGGCATACCTGCCGCACGTCCTCTTGTGCTGGGTAGTAATCGAACGACCCGGTGACGTTCAGCTGCTGGTTCTGAATGTCGTCTGGTGTGTCAGTGCCGAATACGTACTGCACGTCCAAGTTCTTTGAAATCTCAAGAGAGAATGACTTGATTTTTCGTGCTGGCGAAGCAGCAAGTCCTGCTGCGTTGTCGGCCATCTTCACTGCCAAGTTGCGCGCCAAGAACTCATTGCCGCGGGTGTATGCTGGCGGTGTCGCAGGTGTCCAAGCCTTTGAGCGGCGCGACTTGAAGTCGATACTTCTCATCAGATAATCGTCGATTGCTGCGGTGATCGTGAATGATTCAACCATTCCTAGCTCGTACGAATACTTCTGCTCAATCTCTTTGACGAAAATCGAGAGCGAATCGTGGCTGTTGTTGTTTGCCATTTTGAACACGTGCTGCTTCGCGCCGGACTTGTCGGTGGTGGTCGGAGCTTGGCCGAATACGGCTCGCAGCTCTGCGCCGATAATGTGGTCGAACACTTTGCCGTCGTATCCGCCCTCGGCAGTCACGTTGATGACGTCGCTGGCGTTGTGTTCTGAGATATTGCCGTAGGCGCTATCGTTGTGAACGTACGTCGGCTTGTCGTCGATGCTCAGCGTTTTGGTTGGCACTGCGAATGTCGGCGTGCCGAGCGTGCCTCGGGTGGTTTCGTTGCCGATAAATATGGTGGTCAGTCGGCCGATAACTTTAGCCATTGTTTACCTCCTTGGCGATTTTTTCTTTTGCCAATTTTACAGCCTCCTCTTGTGAGGTGGCCTGGACTGATATTTCGTGACCCTCGAAGTCAGGGAAGTAATATGCTTCCTTGACACCAGAATCCGCCGGCTCAGGTGCAACTTCCGGCGCTGGTTTGGTTGGTTTGGTATTTAGTTCTGCCATCGAGTTCTCCTCTGCTTTTAATTGTAGCACGGCAAAAGCTTTTTAGCAGCTAGTACTTCTCTTGGATTTTTGGAGCGTAAATGTAGGCGGTCGTGTGGATTGCCGCTTCAACGCTGAAAATGCCAGGCCCGCGCCGCTCCACGCCAATACCGAAGTCAACGCTTAGCGGCTGGTCTTCAATGCCGAGCATGACGCTCACCGATTCGCCGTCTGGCGTGGTTGCAGCAGCCAGCTGCACCCTCTCGCGGAGCAGCCGCATGATACTGTCGTCGGTATAGATGAAGTTGTCGTCCTTGCCAGAGACAATCTCGTAAAGCTCCGTTGTGCCGGCTTCAACGTCAAAGTCGCGGCCTTGGTTAGCATTAATATCGGTGATGACGCTGATGGTGATCGCCATTTTGGTCACGTCGTCGCCAGTCGAATCAGTTTCAAGCGTCATACCATCGATGGCCACGCTCACCGCTGGCAGCATGCTCTTGCTGATCAGCAGCGTGTCGCCGTAATACCACGTACGAATATCTGGGTGTGCTTTCGGCTTTAAATAGTTGATGATGGCCGCGATCACTGGGTCGCGGTACTGCGCTCGGTTTAATGGCATTAGCCCCTCCTCGATTCCCGCACTTCGTCAACCAGCCAATCGTGAAAGAACTTCATGATTCGCCGTTTGTCTTGCGCGATTATTTTTAACATAACACGTCGCGGCAGCTTCCTGCGCGGTCGGTTGCTCTGATGGTATTTGAAGTATGGCGTTGGATTCCAAATCTCCATGCGGCTGATTTTAACGCTGGAGCGGAAGTCCCCGCGCATTCTCCCGGTTCGCTGTAAAAGCGGCCATGAGTATATTTGCGTTCTTGGCTGCCAGCCACCCATCAACGCGCCGGACATACCGAAGTTCGCGTCGGTGGTTTTCAGCAGCTGCTTGCGGGACTTATCGAGCGGCTTGTGAAAGTTCTCGAGGTTGGTTTCTAGTCCCATAAATTGTCGAGATATCTGGGTGTCACCCTCGACGTGGCCGGAGATATAAATCGCCATAACTACCGCCTCTTATTGAAGAACTCGACTTCGGAGCTTAGTGGCGCTCGGCTTCCCTTGATTCGGCCGACTAGGTCGCCGTCGCTGGCAAACGCCCCCGAGGTAGCGGCCGCAATGTTTGGGTCGGTCGGGTCTAGGCTGGCCGCGTCCTCGACCCATTCATCGATCATATTCTTGGCGGTTTTCAACTTCATGTAGCCGTCTTTGCTCGAGCCGTCAACATCGACGTTCGTTCCCCAGTCGCTGATTTGTAGCAGAGCGGCCGCATAAAGCCTGACTGCGTCTTCCCAGACGTCTGGGAAATTCGCCATGTCCAGCGCCGCCCAGTTGTAAACTCGGGAAACTTTCCGCTTCAGCCAGTCCTCGGCCGACTGTCTCCGTCGCTCGATTTCTGCCTGCTCGATGGCTGAGAACTCGTAGGCCAGGATAACTCTGGCGTTTGGCTTCGGTGCTTTAACCAGGACGACAGCACCAGTAGCAGCGTCCACCGATTCAACCGCCACCGCGTCGTCGTCAACGTAGGCGGTGACATCTGCTTTGGTGACCTCATCGTCGCCGTCGCGGTCAACGATCGGCGCTTGCGATGCATAAAACACTCGGTTCGCGCCATCAACTTCACCGATGACGTGTTTGTCGGTGGTCTGCCGCAACAGTCCAGCTTCTCGCCGGATATCGTGCAGGGAGGTGAAGTTCTTGGCGCTCATGAAAGTTCTACGCCTCCGGTGCTGCTTCGGCAGCTTCCTTTTGCGCCTTAAGAGCTGCAACGATAGCGTCAGCCATCACCTGCTTGGTGACAGCAGTTTCGTTTTCGTAGTCCAGCTCGATTCCAAGCTCTTTAGCCTGTGCCACGACAGCTTCGCGTGGTTGCTTTTTAATGCTCGATGGAGTTGGCACTTCAACATCAGCGGCTTCAGCAGCCTCAGCCTCTTCGACTTCTGCGTCGCCCTCGTTTGAAGCGGTTTCAACCTCGCCCTCGACAACTTCTGGCTCAGTAGTCGTCTCAGTAGCTTCCGTCGCTTCTGAAGCGGTTTCGTCAAGGACAGTGACCTCGATGAACGCGTCGTCGAGCAAAGCTTCCAGTTGCTCGTCGTCAACATCAAACTCTTGTGGTTTGCCTGGCTGGATAACCAAGCCGGCGCGGCGCCGAGACAAGCCGTTGGTGATTATCTCGTTGGATAGCCGTAGTGATACTTTTGGCATTTCGATCCCTTTCTTATGAAGTTAGTTCATACTTAAATTGTAACACAAAAAATCGCCCCCAGCGGAGGCGATTTCTCTGCGTGTCGACGGTTAGCCTTTACACTTAATAGCTCGGTGCCACAAGCCGTAGCCGAATGCGCCGCGCCAGTAGGTGCCGAAGTAATACTTCTTATTCCACCAGCCCTTTTCGCTATTCTCACCGAGGAAGCTCAGTGGCTCGTACTCGCGTTCCTGGATAACGAATGGCTTGATTTCGCCGGCGACGTTAATCAAATACCAGTCTTTGTCGGCTGTCAATTCGCTGGACACCTTGATCTTGGCTGCGCCATAGTTCGGGTTCTTGACTGCAACGCCACCCTCGACGATGTTTTCCTGCTCAACGATCGCCTTTGCGGCAGCTTCTAGCTGTACAGGAACGACCAAGCGCAGGTCGAGCTTCTTATTGACGGCTTTGCCCTTGTCACCCTTGAAGCTCAACATTGCCAAGCGAACCTTAGCGAAGTTTTCAGCTGTCAGCGGCGTGCTGGTAAAGTAGTTTGACTGAACAGCAGAGGTCTCTTCGTTGATCGGGTGATCGGTATCGAAGAAGTTTTGGCCGTCGTAGCATGGCGCGTTCTCACCGTTTGGCATCAGCTCGCCATAGATTTGCTCGTCTGGGAACTCTTTGACTAACTGGCCAATCGAGCGCGCAGTCGTCAGATATTTGCCGGTCTGGTCGTCCTTGATATCTGAATGCTTGACTTCGACTGAATCTTCGAACTCGCGGTTCGGCAGCGCGTATTTGTAGGCCTTGAGTTTCTGCGGCACGCGCTCGCCTAACATTTCGCGCAAACCGTGCATCTGACCAAGCCAGCCGTAGTCTTCAGAAGCGCCCTTTGAAGTAACTTTCATGGCGAGCTCTTCAGAGGTCGATTCGGTCGCTTCGTAAGCCTCGAAGAAGTTGGTCAGGATTGATTGTTCTAATACTGGTTCCATGTCTTTTTCAATCCTTTATTAAACCGTTTTTAGAGCGATGCGGATTTTGCTTGAGCTCAGCACCTCGACGATGCGGCCGCACTCTTTGCCGGCGTCGGCTGGCAAAGTCACCTTATCCACGGTTTGGTTATCTTTAACTTTTACATAAGCAGCGATGTCGCTCTGCTTTGCAGAGAACGCTGCGTTCACGGTGATCACACCGTATGTCCAGAATTGGACGTGGTCAGCGGTTTTGCCAAGACCTACGCCTGCTGGACTTGCAGCAACGCCGACAACTTTATCAGCTGTAGATTCAGCTGCGTTGGTCGCCAAGCCCTGCGCGTTCACGCCGACTAGCGCGCCCTCTGGAATGCTCACGCCCGGCGCAAGCTTCAGATGGCCGATGTTGTTCTCTTGACGAGCAACATCTTTGAATGAAGTGATTGCAGTCATTTCAAATCCTTTTATTCGTTACTTTTTACTCGAGCCATCGCCTCGGCATAGGCTGGTGACTTCGCTGCCAATTCATCGATCTGCTTTGTGGTGATGCCGTTGGCTTTTAATCCTTCGACTTCCTCTTGTGACAGATTCTTGCTTATCGCTGCGTCGTCGTCTTTGTCAGCGGCTTCGCCGTTTGTCGAGCCCGTCTGATTAAATTGTACACGCTTACCGCCTGCTTTTACAAGCTCCTCTAGCAATTCTGTTGTAGATAATTCAACTTTCTTGCCATCGCGGTTAAATTCAACGCGGCCGCCGGCTTTGCTCAGGTTCTGGTGCAGCTGCATGAACGCGTCTTTTTGGGCTGGGACGATCATGCCAGCAGACAGCATTGTCTGATAAGCAGTCTCAGCTTTGGCTTGGTTTCGCTCAGCGCGTAGCCGTGATAGCTCCTCGCGCTCGCTCCGGCTCAGGTTTTCTTTGTCGTCGCCCTCGCCTTTCTTGTCGGTCTCATTCTCGCCAGCTTCGCCATCGCCCTCATCAGCTTTGTCTTCGCCGTCTTTGTCCTCATCGGCTTCGCCCTCGCGAGACATGTTCTCTTTGTCGTCGCCCTCGCCCTCTTCTTCGTTCGGGTCTTTCGCGTCGGCAATTTGCTTTTTCACAGCCTCTTCTTGGTCGGCTGGAACTTCTACGGTTTCGCCAGCTTTGACGGTTTTGCTGACATCTTCGCCGTCATCATTCTTAACGGTGATGACCACATCAAAGTCGCGGTCATTGGTTACTTCGACAACCTCTGGCTGTTCGCCCTCGGTGTCTTTGCTGAAATGTTTGCGCATTTTTGCAAGCTCCTCTACTTTATTTTTACTAAACATCACGACCGCATTTGTCCGGCGATTGAAGTTATCGAGGTAGGCTTCGGCTTTTTCTACCTCGTCTCGCTTCAATTGCTCAGGTGCTTCTTCAAATGCGTTCATGCCAGTGATAAATGGGTCATTGACCAGAGCGACATGCTCTAGCACGATTCCGCGGTCGTCGCCGGTTCGCGTGTCGATGTAGTGCCAGTTGAAACACATCGATACATCGAACACCAAGTCCTGCTCTAGCCGGTATAAAGCCTCGTAGTCGCGGATTTCTAGCGTAGCGTACACGCCGTCACCTGGCACAATCTCCAAAGCCACAACTTCGCCGGCATTATCTTTCGTGCCACTCCAATGATCAAACGGAATACTCACCCGTGGCAGCGTCGGAATCTTGCCGCTTTGCTTGGCCTCAAAGTTAGCCAGCATCTCCTCGGCCCACGCCTCGTCCAGCAGTTCGCACTCTTCGCCATCAAACGGAGAATACAGCTGGCCAAACGCCGCTATCTGTTTGCGGAAGCGGCGGCCTTTCCAGTCGCCCTCTTCACCCTTATCCTTGGCGGATAGTGTGCTGCTGGAGAGCATCACTACCGTTCGCGTGTTGTTGTGTTGATTAATCTTTGTCATGACGTTTATTCCTCTGTTTTAACAATAGCATATTTTAATCACTTTTAGGTAGATGGCTGCAGCAGTTGGCTTCCTGCTAATCCGCCGGCGATGGTCGGCATGCCGGTTATCTCTGGCTTCTCTTCTTCCTCGGCCAGTACCGCAATCCAGATACAGCGGCATCTGAAATGGATTGGCGTTTGCCACGGCGTGGTGGCGTATTCCTCTGGCGTTGCTACTTTTTCGTCCAGCTCGCGGCAGGTTTGGCAGGTTTTCTTGTCAAGAATTGCCGAGTAGACGTATCGGTCGATATCCTCGTCGTATTTCTTGAACGTCTTGCTTCGGCCGGTGTTGATTGATTCGGCCACCGCCACGGTATTGCCCGGCTTGGTGTGAGCGGCCAAATATGCCAGCAGTGCTATCGCCAGGTCGTCCAGCACGTCGTCGATAGCTCCCTCGCTGAAATGCCGGCGCGCCATCTCGCTCGAACCCTGGCCACCAACCAGCGCGGCTATCTCAGCCTCGACATCGCCAAATTGCAAATCGACAAACTCTTGCGCTCGCTCGGCGATTCGTTGCTTGTCGGCCTTGTCCGTCGCTGGCGCTAATTTGCCGAGTTCGTTGGCTGCTGCGGTTTTGCCATAATTGAAGCCGTCCGTCATTGCTGTTTGAAGCGTTTTGAAGTAGCGTTGTCGCAATTCTTGGCTGACTTTGTAGCTCAGCTCCTCGCCCTGCTTTTCAAGCGTTTTGAGTGCCGCCGTGGCCTCGTCCTTGACCGCCTCGAATATCGATTCAGTCTCTGCGTCGAGCGTGTCCTCGAGCGTGTCCATTTTCTTGTCAAGCGCGGACAGGTTTACGTTTTTCTCAGCGTCGTTCAGTTCGCGCCGCCATGTCGGTTCGGCGCTGCTTGATAAAAAACGGGAGGATTCCTCTGATCGTGACTTCTGCTCGAGCTTGGCTTCCGCCTGTGCCTTTTCAATCTCGCCTAGGTCAATGCCCATCTGCAAAGCCATGCGCTCCACAATCGCTTGCACTAACTCGTCGGACAGGGCTTCTGGCCGCTGCGATAGGATTTGAGTGAATGCGTCGGACAGCATGCCGACGGTGCTGTCGGCCAGCTTGGCAAACTTGAATCGCGGGTAGCTCGGCTTGGCAAAGTTCAGCTCTGTCAGGTCTGGTATCAGGTAGGCATTGATGTGGTACTCGACATTTTTCATAATCCCCTCAAGCACTAGGTTCAGCAGGTCAGTCTGGTCTTTGCTCAACGCCCAGCTCCCGCCCGAGTTGTCGCCGAGCATGATTGCTTGGGCTAGCACGCTTCTGGTCATCTCTCGGTTGTGGTGGTCAATAAGCGGCATGATATCCATTCGCTGGCTCGACTTTGAATCCACCATCTGATAGCCAAACGGCATAACCACGGCGCTGTTCATCTCGACTGTATCCGACAGCCGCTCAGCCACGTCGCTCATCTGTTCAGAGGTCGCTCGCTCGGCGGCAACTGCAACGCGTGGCGGCACTGATCCGGATTGTGCTTGGAGGCGGCCGAAGTAGTACAGCTTGTGTTTCTCTTCGCAGTGGTAGGCGGCCGCAGTGAATAAGCTCTCGCCCTTGAGCCAGTTGCGTTCCTTGCTGTTCGTGAACAGGAATGATTTCTCGACAGGTATGTGGACTGGCTCTTCACCCGGGTTTATCCGCTGATCAGCTCCGTCGAAGCCACCCTTGTCGTCAGTTCTGATGGTGATTGTGTTTGCGTCGTAGCCGGCAATCTTGCGGTAGACGATTTTGCCGTCGGCGTTTAACGTGTAGACCTTTTCAAAGTAGCGATAGCCCTCGCTCAAGGCTCGCAACATCTCAGCCAGCACCAAGTGAAATGGCGTTGACATGCCGCCGCGCTCTGGCGGCAACTCGAAAGAATTTCTTACCAGTTCAGCCTGCTCGCCGGTCGGGTCGAATTCTTCGTCCGCTTCAATCGCCCACTCGCTCGCCAAAATCGGCAGTGTCAGCAGGTTGTTGATAGCCAGGAATGTGCCGTCAATGCTGCGCAGCCTCTCAAAGTCGGCCGCCTGATTTTTCTGGCGATTGTCTAACGCGTACTTCTCGTACAGCTTCTGCATCTTAGTCACCGCCGAGCCGGTTTGCTGGTCGAGCTTCGGCGGTGTCCGCTTGTCTTTTTTGTCTTTGGCAAATGTTAGGCTGATATTCATTGAGCGCGCTTCCTACTTTGTTATAGCTTTATAAAATCAATTGTACACCATAGCCGTTATTTTTGTCGCCTCCTTGCCACGGCGATTCGCTGGACTTCGGCCTGCTGCACAAAGTTAGCAAATGCGTACATTAAGCTATCGGCTCGGTCTGGCGAGCGATGCAGGCGCTTCTTCAGCTGCTCTTTGGTTTCCACGGCGATTCCTTGACGCGTAATGTCGTAGCGGATTGCCGATAGTTCGGCGGCCAGTTCGGTAAATTCTGGCGGTATGTAAATTTTGCCGCTCTTGAATCGCTCGGCCAGATTCCACCACAGCTGCGACCGCAGATTCACGAATGTCAGCCCGGTATCATCTTTGCGCGCCGATGAGTTGTTGAGAATACCGACCACGCCGTCGATCTTGTCGTGGGTCAGTTTGTCGACCACGCCACCACCGAGGCCGTCCTCGTCAATGCCGATGAACTCTGGCGCTGGATAAATCATCTTGACGCGGCCTGCTGTCTGCTCGGTATCCTCTTTCGAGTAGGGGTGCTGGTTAGTGACGATGCTGCCTTTGCGTCTGGTGATGACAGTCTTGTCGTCGCCGAAGCGAGCCACGTCCACGCCGACGCTCAGCGGCTCGTCTTTGCTCTGCGCGGCCTGCAGTTCAGCCAGGCGCTCCGGTGTCATTGCCGCCTCGATGAACTCTAGCGGAATGAGTGTGTTGACTTCGGCGGTTGGAAATTGCCCAAGCACACGGCTCTGGAACATCGGCGTGTCCACCCCCCAGCGCGTTATCTTGTCGGCGGCCCACTGCGGTGTAATCAGATACGGTGCGACAATCTCCAGCGCCTCCTCGTCCAGATTCTTCAAGTCCTCGATGGTCTCGATTCCGTTGTTGGTGAAGTTCGGCGTATCGAAGCAGCTGATTCGTATCTTGCAGCTTTTCGGGTCGATGTGATGGCTGTTATAGAACGTGCCGCTCAGCTTGGTGGGGTTTCCGATAAACAAAGCGTGCGCACCGAGTGATGTCATGATGGCTTCAACAGCGACGAACGTCTCCTCGGAGACACCGGCCGCCTCGTCAACGATAACCAAAATGTTACCGCTGGCTGGGTGGAATCCCTGGATCTTGTCGGTGTCGTCGGAGCTAACGCCAATGGCGAACCACTCGTCTGAATATTCCAGCATGGTTTTCAGCAGGCGGCCGCTCCTCGCCATGGCTGATTTCTTATGGACGGCACGGATCTGCCGCCAGAGCAGCTCCTCGACCTGCCGGAACGTCGGCGCGGTGGTCACCACGTAGCTGTTTTTGTAGGTATTCAGGAACTGGTGAGCGGCTCGGGCGGCGAGGTGCGTCTTGCCGATACCGTGGCAGCTCGCGACGGTCACGATACGGTTTTTGGCAATCGCTCGCAGCACCTCCTGCTGCTTATCCCACAGGCTGTCGCCGATAATGTTCTCTACGTAAAAGTTCGGGTCTCGTCGGCTGGCTTCCATGACGGCGGCGATGGCACGCGCTTCATCAAGATTCGCCGGCCTTTTCATCTGCTTCCTTGAGTAACTGCTCAGCTCGCTCGGCGGCTTCCACTAGGTTTAAGGTGTCGCGTTCCTGGTCGTCGCTCGGATCAGTGGTCTTGTTGATGACGGTTGGCAGGCCTAGGGTTTTTCGTTCGCCGTCAATAGCAGCTTGGAGGGCATAAATCGATTTAGTCACGTCGCCTGTCTTTTTCTGGCTGTCGGCTCGCTTCAGAGCATTCATGGCTGCTATCTGGGCGTTTCTCCACATGCCCAGGTGAGCGGTGTTTCGCTCCGATATCATTTTGGCGTGTTCGTCCATGGTCTTCTCGAGCGCTCTGTCCATACAGACCTTGCGCTTCTCCGTCCATTCATGTTTCGCGGCGTAGATTGAAACTGTCCTATTGCTTACCCCATACTTTTTTGATATTTCAAGTATGGTCATCTTTGAGTTGGTCACGTATTCATGCTCGGCTTGAACCACGTCCCATTTATACGTAGGTATTGCTGTTTTCTTTCGCTTTGTTTTCGTCGTACTGCTTGTCTTAGTCATTGATAGTTCCTCCTAGCCTTTTCTGTCTTAATAATACCAAATTTGTTTAATCAACGCTCTACTACCTCTTACGTGTGGCTACGTGGCTTCTGGTGCGATTGTTTAGGTTTACTACCTGTAAGTTTTCCACAGGTTACTCGTACTTTATGCGTATTTTATCCGTTTTTATTTGGAATAATGGTTGACTTTATCGCTCGTGTTTGCTAATATAAGAGTACAATCAATTAAACGAAAGGACTACCAAAATGACAACCTTGCAAAGTTACGACACACCACAGCTACTACACATTCTCGATTCCAGGAGCGGCGGCATGGAGCTGGTCGGAACTGAATTCAAAGATGTTGATGAGCTGGTTGACGCTACTCACAAAGAGCTTGACCGTCGCTTCGCTGAGCGTGGCGAGTTCGTCCGCCTGTCAAACAAGCAGAAGACGATGTGCGCCAAGGCTAAGAGCTACCGCCGCTTAAAGTAGCCCCTGGCGAGATAGTAGCCGGCGGCGATTATCCGCCGGCTTTTGCTTTTGCTCGCTACTTCCGATTTCGCAGTAGCACTGTCTCCCTCAGCGTTTTGGTTATTTCGTTGACCAATTGCAGCCACAGTTTAGCGTCGCGCGCCTTGATTGCTCTCTGCAATTCGAAGTATGGATCGCTTGGATCGAGCGTCGAGTTTAGCCAATCCTCGAACATGTCGCCATTGAAATATCCGTCTTTTGTCGACCATGGGAATACTGGCTTGGCGTTCTCCGGCTTCTCCGGCTCGACCTGCTTGGCTTTTTTACGAAGAGCCTTGGGTCTTGACTTGTCGTAGTCGCCGCGATTAGCTCTATGAAACACACATAGCTTGTCATCAAGTCTCATGCAGAGCCTGCCGCATTTTTCGCATGATGGCCACATGGTTAGATCTCCGTTCTTTCGGCCATCTCGATAGTTAGCTCTAGCAACGCGTCCAGTGCAGTTTCTGCAACGCCATCGATGCCGCCGAGCGGATAGCCTGCGCCGTCGTCATAAAATGCCATCCAGCCATTTCTGAATGCTCCTTGTCTGGTGGATAGTGTCAGCATGCCATATTCGAAGCCGAGAGCGGCGCGTTTTGGCAGTTTCTCTAGCAGATAGTCGACTGTAAATCTCGGCGCTTCATCGAACCGATAGACAAATTTAGGATCTTTGACAATTTCTGGATTATCACCCTCGCGCCGGATAAATAACCTATCCTCCGGTATCCAATCCGGCTTCAGCTCGTGCAACTGCTTGCAGAGTTTAAATGTTTGTAGCGTGACCATTTTTGTTAGTCCTCCCCTCCCCCGTTTAGAGCTTTGCGAACCTGGACGCCGTCCATGCCGGCCGCCATCATGACGGCTCGGGTGTGATCGCGCTCCAGCTTCTCTCGCTCTTTTTTAGTCAGCTCTCGGTCGTCACTCGCCGTCATCTCTTCTCTCAAAAATTCAGGCATGTGTAGCTACTGCTTGATGACGAATGCCGTGCTGAGGCTGTTTAATATTTGGCGGCGTTCTTTGCGAAATGCCAGCAGATAAATGTTTGCCGCATGCTCGGTCTCGATGAATGTCGCTTTGTTGCACTCAAATGCAAAGCCGGTTGGTTTATTGTTGTAGTACAATACATTGAGCGTTTTGTGGTCTTTGTCCATTCCAAAATTCATGATGACGCGAGCGATGACACTCACTTCATCTTTGGTCAGCCGGCCAAGTATGAGCCTGCGTTTGGTGATCTCGTCGTTCGTGCCAGCCAGCACTTGGTCAAAGTCCAGGTGCTTCTTCTCGCAGATCTGGCGTAGGATTCTTCGAGCGTTTTCTTTTTCTCCGCCAACGCCCGAGCGGGCGAGCGCAACTATTCGCAGGCTGCGCTCGTCAAGCTTCGGTTCGTTATTCATCATCACCCTCGTCATTGTCTTCGTTTCTTTTCTCGATCTCCCAGCCAATGTACGATCCCGGCGCACGATTTTGGCGAAGGCCTAATGTGCCGTTATCATTGTCGTTGTCAATTTCTGGCAGTGGAGCTTCCGGGTCATCGATCACGCCTAAGCACAGCAGATATTCTCTGCGATATTTTCGGCCGGCGCGAATCGCAGAGCCTGGCGTGCCATAGTAAGCGATCGCTCCTGGGTTCACTGGGCCAGCCAGTGCCGGTACAAGTCTGTGGCTATTCAGGTTGTACACCAGATACCATTTCGTTTGAGTGAGCTGATCCCACTTCGGCTTGAAGCCGGTCTGGAGAGCGGCGCGCTGGATTCTAATTTTGGCGAGCCGAGCCACGCGGGCGCGGTAAGCCTCCTTGCCGGTTTTGAAAATTAAACCTAAATTTCGAAGTTCGTTGTCGGATTCGTCGTCTATCCAAACCTTTTTAGCCGGTACCATTTGGCCGTTTAGATACCAACAGTAATCGCCTTTGACTGGCTTGAACGAGATGTCGCCTGGCGTCAACTCTACCAGCTGAAACCAGTAGCCGAAGTTCACGACTTCGCCTGTGTCGAAAAAGTATTCTCTTTCGTTATTCTCGCCGCTTTTATTAATCTTAAACATGCCGACACAGCCTTCATCGACCTCGAATATGTCGCCGGCTTTGGCGTTCGGCAGGTCGTGCTTCAATCTGTATTGTGTCATTTTGCCTCCCTGATTTTGTGTTCTGAATTTATTATTGAGGCGAGCGTTGGCGCGTACTCTGCGTCGAGCTTCTCCCACGCTGGCCGCGGCAAATTCCAACAGCCAAAATGGCCGAACATCGCCAGGCTCTCACAGCTTGGATTGCTGCGTCCGCCCAAGTCCAGGTGTTTGATCATTCCTGCCGGCGATAGGTCGTAGCCGTAGATAACGTCGATATCTTCGCGCAGCAAGTCTCGCACCTCGAAACTTCCGTCTTCGCGGTAGAGTGTAGCGGTGACTTCCACCGGCCGCGGATAGCCGATTGCGTAGGCTAGGCGCGTCATCACGGCCACTGGCCTGAAGTCGACGATAGCAGCGTCCTGCGTGATATCGTTTCGGTAATACATCAAGCAACGAATTGCCAAGTGCCGCGCCATGTATGCACCGCTTCGGTCGACTTTGGTGAAGTCTTTGCCGCTGAAAGCTCCGCCGCCGATCGGCACGCGTGGGCCGTAGTTATCGATGGCTAGCTTGCGGCCGGTTAGTCCGGTGTCGGCATCGAAGCCGCCAATGTTCCAATCTCCAGCTGGATTAATCAGCACCGATAGGGTATCTGCTGCAGCGACGTCATAGTCAAGCAGCACAGTCGATAGCCACTTCTCGATAATGTTCTTAATCTCGTCTCGGCTCATGTCGCACCAGCTAGCGACGATTGTTTCAAGGTCGCCGTTGTGATCGAGCGTCACTTGCGTTTTGCCGTCTTGCAGTTGGCTGCGGCCAGCTCTCAGGTGACTGCTTAAGCTTCGCGCCAAGCAAACCTCGAGCGGCATCAGCTCTTTAGTTTCAGCGGTCGCGTAGCCAACCATCACGCCTTGATCGCCAGCGCCGTTGTTATCGACACCGTTTGCAATCTCGGGGCTTTGCTCGACGATGTTCACGATGATTTTGGTTTTTTCGTTCGCGATTGTTCTGCGAGCGATGTCCTCATAGTTGACCTCAGCTTTGGTGGTCACCTCGCCGGCAATCACCAGCAAGTCGTGGCCGCCTAACGTCTCGACCGCCACCCGCGATTTTGGGTCTTGGCGCAGACAAGCGTCAAGGATTGCGTCGCTTATCCGGTCGCATATCTTATCCGGGTGGCCCGGCGCCACCCATTCTGCTGTCACTCTCATGCTAGCCCAGTACCTTTCTTAGCAGGACAAATCCGTTACGTTTGACTTCCTTGACCTGATAGCCAGCTGGCACTGCCGGCTCGGCTTTGTGCTTCAATCCCTTTTTCGTCGAGAAGAAGTAAATTGTGTGCTTCTGCTTATTTCGCAGCGTGGTGACGTGGCTGTACAGATAGTACGTCACGCCTCGGCTGCTTGTGTATTCAAATGGCTTTGCTTCCATCTTCAGTCTCCATTCTGATTATGTTATTTTACCTCTGGTGTCGCCGCTTCCCAATCGTCTTCGCGACCAATAAAGCGAGCGTAGCGCTTGCGCACCACATCGACATATCGCTCGTCGAGTTCCATCGTTCGACAAATCCTACCAGTTTGCTCGCAAGCAATAAGAGTTGAACCCCCCCCCAGCGAATAAATCGAGCACCGTCTCGCCGGCTCGGCTCGAGTTCAGAATCGCTTTGGCAGGCAGCTTCACTGGCTTGCTGGTCGGGTGTTCATACCCCATGACGTTTTCGCGGCCAATCTTCCAAACAGAGGTGTCGTCCTCCTCTTCCTCGGTCAGCAGCGACTTCGCCCAATTCAGCAGCTCCGCGTCGCTTGGCTTAAATTCCCAGTGCGTGTACTGCTTGCGGTCGCCATAAAACTGGACCGATTTGCCGTCGGGGACGGCGTAGAGGATCGGCTCGTGCTTCCAGCGGTAGTTAGCCCAGCTCATATTTGCAACTGGTTTCACCCAAATAATCTGGCAGCGTACGCCGTAGTCGTTTTCATTCAGTGCGTTTTCAAATTCGCGGTGTGTTCGGCTGGCGTAGCAGACGTACGCCGGCGCCGTCGGCTTTGAGGCGAACTTCATCGTGGCGAACACTGCTTCCAGAAACTCCTGAAATTTCGCGTCGTCCATGTGGTCGTTTTTGATCGTGTTGCTGGTGTTCTTTCCCCGTCCGGCGTAGTTCACGTTGTACGGGGGATCGGTGAATACCATCACCGCTTTTTCACCGGCCATCAGCTTCTCGACGTCAGCCTCGCTGGTTGAGTCGCCGCACATGATCCGGTGCTGACCCAGCTGATAAACCGCTCCGCGCTTTGACCAGTAGGTCTCCTCGATCTCGGGGACTTCGTCCTCGAACACTTCCGGATCTTCAGGTATGTCGCCGATAATCTCAGCGATAGTCTTGACCGACTGGTCTTCTGGAATCGTCAGCTCGCCCAGCGTTTCAATGTCGATGTCGAGTTCTTGCGCCAGGTCGGCCAGTTTGTCTTCTTCGTAATAGCCGTATGCCATGTTGTCGCGCATCGCCCACTCGAACGCCAGCTTCGGGTCGTCTGTGTCGAGTATCGACACCCACACGTCCGTCACCGCCAGCTTTGCAAAGGCTCGCATTCGCATGTTTCCGCCGACGACGATTCCGCTGCGAGTTACCATGACCGGCTTGATTTGGCCGTCTGGCGTGATGGCTCGAGCTTTTTCAATGTCGCGGATTAGCTGATTGAGCTTCGCCGGCTTGATGTCTCGCGGATTTTTATCCCACGGCGTCAGGTCAGCGAATTTCGCGTAGGTGCGGCCGTCTTTGAGCCGAGTTTTAATCATCGGCTTTGCCTGTGGTTACTTTTTTTGATCGGCGACGGCTGATCCGCCCCCCCCTAGCACCGGCGATTCGTGCCAGCTGCGGGTTGGCCGCAAAGCCTCCCGTATTACCATTTCTACCGCCAATTCGTCCGATATCGCGGTAAAAGTTCGGATTGTTTTGTAGGTTTTTAGCCGCAGCCTTTTTGCCGCCGGCTACAGTTCCAGCCATGTGGTAGCTCCTTTCGTTTAGTTTATTGTGCTTATCATTATACCGCTTGCTACCCCATATTTCAAGCCCTCTACTTGGGATTCTTGAAAATGAACAGCCGTCTTGGCATTTTTATTTTTCGGCCACCGTCTCTGTTTTGTGGTCGAGTTTTCCACAAGTTATCCACAGGTTTTCCACAGGCTTGATTTGACGTGGGGGGGGTGGTGAGTTATCATGGTGGCATGTCGCCGAGCATTGTAGGCTCGCAAATCTCTAACGGGGGCGACGGTATAAACTTAACAAAGCAAAAACCCAGAGTGGCTGCTCTGGGAGTGGTTTTTGCTGTCTTTTTGGGACGGTATAACTTAACTCTTTTATTGTAGCATGCTCGGGGTAGAAAGGCAACACCTAAATGTACAGAACAGTACAGGACAGGACAGCACAGACGGCTTGCGCTACCTTGTCGGAACTGCACATAAAAAAAGGGCTTGACAATAAAAACAAACAAGCTAAAATTACTGTTTACAGTGAGGGGAAATCAAAAAAATCTAAATCTCGCAGGGGCATCACCAATTCTGACGCGAGGTCTTTCGTGATGTCATTAAACGAACGAGTGTTTTGCGATAGGCGATATCTGCCATTTTACTGCAACGCCGTTTTGAAACTCGGCACACAGAAGCTTCTCTATTTGCAGTCGATGGCTCTTGATCCAACCGTCAAAAGTCCTGAACGCATGTTCGCTTGGCTGCTCAAGCAGGAGCTGGAGGCCATCGAATGAGCCGGGCCGACGCTGACGCTCGCGCTCACGAAATGGAAAGTCGCGGCGTTGATATGTCGTGGTACTGGCGCGCTCGGGCCAAACGGCAAGATGAAGAGCCAGAGGAGCTGAATCCGGACGATGGCGCTTCCGGCGGTCGGTGCGGCTACATCACCATGTACTTTATTGAATATCACCAGGAATCAACCATCGATTGCTACGCTCATATTTTCACGGTCAAAACGGCCAACGGCGAAAAGCACCGGCTGGCCCAGCGCCGCCGCACGAATAAGACAGGCGATCCTGTCTACTGGTGTTCGGCCTGCGGCCGAGTTTTCAAAACCTGGGACGACATTCACGATCATCTCGAGTTTTCCACAACCCCATAAAATCTCGAATAATCTTTGCTGAAAGTGTTGACTTTATCGCTCGTGTTTGCTATACTGAAAGTACAATCAATTAAACGAAAGGACTACCAAAAATGTTATCCTCCTACGAACTCACAAACCTAACCAGCAAAGAGTTGTACGAAAAACTACAATCTCTCGTCAATGACGAGCTTCTGGAAACCATAAAAAGTGAAGCCGAGGAAACCTGGGAAGAGGACGTGGCTGAAAAAATCCAGGATATCAGAACAGTGACTGACGCTCTTGAGCGCCGTCTGCTGGGAGAGGAGCTTTAGTGACGAACAATATCGTTGTGGCGGACGCGTTTAATGGCGTAGTCCGCCCCCTTGCCGAGGGCGACCGCTTCGTGGTCACCTTGCCAGTGCAGCGACCGCAGCCGATGAGGTTCATAGGGCTTGGCCGCTCGGCCGGTAACTACGCCGGTGTCTATCGGCTGCCGGAGGATTTTCACCCGACTGACTGTATGGAAATCCACAACTACACTGGCCCTGGTAAAGTTCGCCTGATCGGTTATTTAAGAATTGAGGACAAAAATGACAAAGATTAATGTTGTAAATTTAAACCTACCAGCTCCCGCTCCGGTGGCGGTCAATCCGCCGCATGAATGCTTGTGCGAGTTCCTGTTGATGTCGCCGGCGCGGGCGGTAAATTATGAGGTCGACTGCCCGTTTTACATCTGCGAATGCTGCGGTGGTTTAATCGATGAAGACGCTATGACGGCTTACAATGAATACTATGGCTACTCGGGTTTTGATGAATGTTACGAGGAGGATTATGTCGCTGTTTAGAAAAACTGAAAATGTCGGCCGCGTCCTCGTCGCTCGTGGCTGGCAGGGCTTGAAAAATAAAAGCGACGAGGAGCTTCTCATGATAGCCAAGTCTCGGCTGGCTCACGCTTGCCGGCGCGACCGGCTGGTCTGGAGGATCGCTTCGCTGATATCTCCGCGAAAGGCCACCGCTCGTCGCCAATCAAGCATATACTACGCTGATGCCTATGCTTTGTTCGCAGTCAATGAGCTTATCAATCGACAGCGTGATGACAGCTCTGACCTCTGATTCTGTGGGGAGTTTTCCACAACCCCATAAAAATCTCGAATAATCTTTGCTGAAAGTGTTGACTTTATCGCTCGTGTTTGCTATACT
>ERZ773049.236-NODE-236-length-35121-cov-17.176866_pt1 | contig 35121 bp, 45 predicted proteins | sample MGYA00580633_ERZ773049 | MGnify/ENA primary metagenome ERZ773049 (study PRJEB29015, sample SAMEA2737991) | human oral metagenome | biome: human oral; feature: human-associated habitat; material: dental | place: China | collected 2066 ...
TTTTAAATTTTTTTGAAAAAAATATAAAATTTTTTGAGGTACTGCTAACTTTTTTGAAAATTTTTTTGAAAAAATAAAAAATTTTTTGATATTTTTTTGATACGTAATTATTTTTTGAAAAAATTTTTTAAAAATAATAAATATTTTTTTGGAGGTTGTAAACTTATGATGTTAGAAATTAAAGAGAATATGGAAGTGCAGGACAACGAACGTCAAGGTAAGTTTGTGGAATACCGCAAGTGGTATCCTGTAAACACAGACTATACATCTGTGCTTCTGACATTGTCCAAGGTGTCTCCCCTTGCTAGGTGCGTATTTGATTTATTGTGTGGAATGTGCGACAAGGGAAATAACATTGTATGCACTTATACTGCGGTTGCCCAAATGCTTCACAGCACGCGTCAGCGTATAAAGTCTGCCTGTGAGCTTTTAAGCGAGTTCAGGCTTGCCAGCACTCGCCGTGACGGTAATACCTTGATTATTTCTGTGAACCCTGCCATTATAAAGAAAACTGGTCTTACCAAGGTATATAGGAATACGATGTTTGCCTTTAACGGACAAGAGCCACGTATTCCTGACAGCGTTCCTGACAATAAGAGAATGTCTGTCAGTATTCGAGATATTGGACGTGGCAGACTTGTCAATGTTGATGATAAAAATAATTAAATTAAATGTGTTGACAATTGGTATAATATTTAATATTTTTTTATCGAATGTAGTTGATATTTTTTAGAATTTGTGCTATAATGTACTTGAGCGTGTGAAGACATTGTATTTCGCTCGATACTTGGTTCTCGTTACTCGATAGTTAGTTATCGTCCCTGGCGAGATGTCTTCACTAGAGATAATATATCAAGAATATAAAATTTAAGGAGAATTTATAATGTTAAAGCAGAAATATACGACATTTACTCAACTACATAAAACTAACAATAAAGACTTAATTGAATATTTTGAAAATGCTTCAGTATATTTCTGCAAGTTACAGAGAAAAGCATTTCATATATTTAAAAATAAAACTATTAACGGGAATAGAATTGACCTAAATATTATGTATAAGAAATTTATGGCTGATTATAATATAAGTGCTAGAACGGCAAAGTCTATAACCAGATTTGTTCAAGGACGCATTAATGCACTTATTGAATTAAAAAAATACGAAATTTCTCAAAAAGAACATAAAATTAAAACTTTAAAAGAAAGTATTGAAAAACTTGATGATAAAATTTTAAAATTTCAAGAAAAATTAAATAATAAAATACCAATTAATCATTTTAAATATTGGAATTTAAAGAAGTCAAGAGCATTTAAGAAAATGAAGCTGAACAAATTTAAAATGAGACTTGAACAGCTTAAATGGGAAATAGAAACAGGACATTATAAATTATGTTTTGGAACTAAAAAATTATTAAAAAGTAATAAAACAGAATTTTTGTTGCAGCGTGATAGTCAAATGTCTTATATTGGAAGTCAAAATGAAATAGGAAGAAATCATATGTTTCAGTTGAGCTACAATAACCGAAACAATCAATTTGAAATTAAGGTAAGGAAAGATTTTGGCTTTGATACTAACGAAAAATATGTATTTGGGAAATGCTATTTTAATAATCATAAAAATAAACTAATAGAAGCATTGAAAAACAAAAATTCAACACCACTAACTTATTCTATAATTCGCAAAAATAATAGATATTATTTACATTGCACTTTTGAATATAGACTTGAGAATAAAAGTAGCTTTTTAACAAGAAAAACTTATGGAACAATAGGACTAGATTTTAATAAAGGTTTTATTGCTTTAAGTGAAACAGATAGAAATTCTAATTTGATTGGAACAGATATTTTAAAATATCGCTTTGGTAAAGGAAATAAGACACAATCTGACTTAGAAAAATGTATATCCAAAATATTAAAAAGAGCTTTAGAAAAAGGGAAAAATATTTGCATTGAAAATTTGAATTTTAAAACTAAAAAATCCAAAACAGAAAAAGCTAAAAGTGAAAAAGGTAGAAAATATAATAATATGCTACATAGCTTGTCATATGCTCTATATGATAAATTAATAACAAATATGGCTTTTAGAAATAAAGTAGATGTTATAAAAGTTAATCCAGCTTGGACTAGCTGGATTGCTAAAAATAAATTCTGTAACAGAATGAAATTAAATATACATACAGGAGCAAGTTTTGTTATTGCAAGACGAGGAATTGGAATAGACGATAAAGTAAAATAAAAAAACTAATTTTCTGCATAAATTTGTATCAGACCAAGAGATTTGAGCAAATCACTTTGTGGAAGTTTAAATTAGTAACACTAATCTGAAATTGCTAAAGATTTACATATAAATGAAATTTCGGATTATTTGGATAACCGTATGTCCTTTAGTATGTTATACTATAAAAATAATTTTGCATAAGTTTGTGTAAGTTTGCAAATTACGGTCGGGCTTTTGCAAATTACGGATAATTACCGTCACATCTTATTTTATATTTATACTAATGTTTATACTAATATTTATACTAATATTTTTACTTGCATTTTTTATTGCATTATGTTATAATACTTATGTGGTCTTAAACACCATACTTAATCATAATAAGTTTAAACTATATTTGGTTTTTACTTATAAAGGGACATCTTTTCGGAAGATGTCTCTCCCCCTTTTAACATAGCGTCTTTGACGTTATTTTTTATTCCCTTTTTTCAATTTCTGCTTGACATTTGGTTATTATTTGTGATATGATATATATGTTCTGAATATATGCGTATTCTGAATATATGTTTGACATAAATATCAATATACAGCCAACTTAATTCCCTTGGCTGTATTTTTTTTATTTACGCTTACACTTGGCTGTCTGTCTGCGACGCCTTGTTGTAACGCTCCGCTTGGTGTTCGGCTTTTCGTGAGATTTTCGTGAGAAATGATGTTCATACTGCGTATTCTTATCATTTTCTCCACTCATTTAAGTGTGGTAAGGAAAAGATGTGCGGTCATTACATTTCCCGCCTGAGCGTCGCAGCATTGCTGCTCCTTACGGAATTGACTATAAGCCAATCCCTTTATGTCGCTTTATGTCTAAAGCTCCTTTTGAAATTGACTACAAGCCAATTTCCGTTGCTTCATATCAAAGATATTCGCTTTGGCTTCACATCAATGATGTTCGCATTTCCCCTGCTTATAAAATTAGTTGTATTTTATCGTTTTCTATGCTATAATTATATTGGTATTAAATAATTCCGTTTTGGAACTAACCTTTGAAAAGATACGGCATGCAAATTATTAAAAAATATTTTTATCAAAATACTGCTTTTTTGCCGTATTTTTTTATATTTCATTAAGGCTATCTATTAAATTTTGAATATTTTATAAGATAAAGGTTATTTCTTATGAACGTATCTATTAAATTTTGAGTTTTTTATATGTTCCGCTTAATATTTGATAAGAGTATCTGTTAAATTTTTGAAATTTTAAGCCCGTAGACGCCCCTGTTTTATTTTTTTGATATTTTACACCTTGGTTGTCATTTCTTTATCGCCTTGGGCTTCCTAGACCTGTTTACCGTCAAATCTCAAAAACTTGAAAACTTCTTTTTACTCAGGATAATATTTTTCCCTTTTGTAATACAATGTTGTATTTTCCTGCAATAAAAAAATCAGCCTGCTACGGCTGACTTTTATTATTTATATAGTTTCTGTTATTTGTTCAAAGTGTTCCATTGTTTTTTTCATCTGTATATATCCTGCAAATCCTAAAGTTTGAACTACTGTGCATAGTTCATTCTTATGTATTGCAATGTTGTTTTCCCTGTAATATACAAAATCATTTCCGTTCTTGTCAGTTCCAAATGTACAGTTTCTTTCATCAAGGCTTGTTGTCTGCTGAATTTCTATGCTGATTTTTTTATCCTTTATGCTTCTAAAGTTTGCTACTTGCTTGTTGAAGTCTTCGCTGCTGTCAAGAGTTACAATTATTTGACTAATTTCTTGCGATTTGGCGAGATACTCCACAAATGCTTTAATAATGTCTATTGCTTCGGTATTGTCATTATTGTCTAATTTGAAATTTTTATCAATGCGGTCTTCAATTTCTACAATTGTTTTAAACTTGTCAAATGTACCTGCAATTTCAACTTTTGTTTTTCTAACTGCTGTTTCTCCGCTGATGTAGTTCAAAGTCTTAAAGATACATTTTTTATCATCAATTTGAAATGTTATCATCTTACTGAATGTGCTGTCGAATATTTGTCCCTCAAATCTTTTTCTGCATATTGTGTATCTCATACTTAATCACTCCCTTGCTTTTATTTTCTAATATTATTTTATCACATTTTATCTTAAATGTCAAATTTTATTATAAATTTCACTATTTAATCATAGTCTGTCTGCGACGCTTTACTGTAACGCTCCGCTAGGTGTTTGACTTTTCGTGAGAAATGATACTCATACTGTGTATTCCTATCATTTTTCTCCACTCATTTTAATGTGGTAAGTAAAAGAAGTGCGCTCATTACATTTCCCGCTAGGCTTATTGCTTTATAAAAGCAAACGCCTTTTTGCGATGTGCTGTTAGAAACACCACATCTTGTCAAGCCTACATAAGTATGCTTTCCCATATAAAAATCAGCCTTTGCAGACTGATTTTCATAATGATTTTTCTTACTGTATTGCTTCCAGCACTTCCTCGAAATTGTCTCGAACCTCATTTACTCGGTCGTAGTCAATTTCTTTTAGTGGTGTATACGAATACAAAGAACCTACTCTGTGTATAAATAAATTATGTTCCATATATAATTTGTGTTTATCTGTCAAGACAAACCATTTATGTGATATTGGGTGGTTATAGTCAACCTCAATATCAATAGATTTACCTTGATTTCTAAATATTTCCAGGAAAGTCGTCACACAGTATATAAAGTTTATATACTTACCTGTGTTTATTATTATCTGTTTTATATCCTGGCTCTTAGATGTATTATTAATTAACTTTTCTAGCAATTCTACTATGTTTATGTAATCTCTAGGCTTTTTCTTTAATTCTGTTATTATATTTTTTAATTCTGCCATTATTACATCTTCTGTTTCTTTTGTATTAAATTTTCCTAATGCTTCTATTATGATGTGTTTATGCTTAATTATAAGCACATCTTCATTTATGGTTGCTTTTATGTAAATGCTTCTTTCTGTATTTTTTTCTCCTCTTATTTTTCCTAATGTTATCTTAGCCTGTACTTTTGTTTCCATATTCTTATACCTCTTTCTTTTTTTTTATATCTTATTATAGCATATTTTCTCTAATTAGTCAATTCTTTTTTGTTTAACTTATTTTTCATAATCTGTCTGCGACGCCTTACTGTAACGCTCCGCTTGGTGTTCGGCTTTTCGTGAGAAATGATGTTCATACTGCGTATTCACATCATTTTCTCCACTCATATAGAAGTGTGGGAAGGAAAAGATATGCTCCAGTTATGGAACTGTCGCTTTTGGCTCGATTATATGATAATCTCGCATTTTCGCATTAATTATGAAATTAATGCTCCTGTCGGCTCACATCCCTCACATTGTCCAATCTTTCCAGCTTGGACAAGGTGTCGTCCGTTCGCCCTTAGCCTTTGAAGTCTCAAAATTATATGATAATTTCTCGCTTCTCGGCTTTTTAAAGATTATATGATAACCTTTTCGCACATTACAGGCTAATGTGCCGTGTGTCATACTGGCTTTTCCTGTTATCTTTTCATAGAGTGTCTTCTTAGCAAATGTCTTTCCTGTGTGGGCAAGGTTTTTCTGCGACCGCCGTTTTTAACATTGCTTTAATATTTTTACACAGGAAATAAAAAAAGACATCTTATTTCAAGATGTCCTTTAATGTGGGATAGCATACCCGAATTGCTTTCCCAAAGCACCTTAACAAAGGCACTCCCCCACTTCCAGGGCGGCGGTCTCTACAGGGGCAGGTCGTACCGCACTACAGTCTTGGCAAAGGCAGTCATATACCCTGTCATACTGCCTTGCCCCCCTTGTCACTTGCCAGGGTAAAGGGTGGAAAACCTTTCACGAAACCCCTTAGCAATTTCCACTTTCGTGGCGGGACTTTTCCGTAGACCGCTCACCTTATGCCTTTTACCAGCACTTAGGCTTCTTTGTTGTAGCGGAACTAATGTTCCTACGACTGCTCCCTACGGCGAGTGTCGACTTGGCGGCTCAACTGTCCCTAGCAACTCGGTACTACCTCTACTTAGTCGGTGCTAAGCAGTGTTCCCAGTGTCGTTTTCCACGACAGTTGTTCTAAACCCCCTCGCTACATTATATATAATATCATATTTTGATATTTTTGTCAACACTTTTTTTCAAAAATTTTAAGTTTTTTTCAAAAATTTTACCTTATGTACTGATATTTTTTTTCGTAAGCCTTGTTTAATCTGTTTTTAACATTTTTACACAGGAAATAAAAAAAAGACACCTGTTATTTCAAGATGTCTTTAGCGTGGGAAAGCAGACCCGACTTGCTCTCCCAAAGCATATCAACTTCCACAGAAAGATTGATATGCTCCCCCTCTTTCAGGACTGCGGTCTCCACTAAGGGGCAGGTTGTACCGCTCACATCGTCAGCCAAGAAAGTCCTCTAGTCCTGTCATACTTTCTTGCTCCCACTCGTCACTTGCTAAGCCCCAGTTGGAAATTCCTGTGACAAGGCAACACTCACTTTCGTGCTGGGAATTTTCCGCAGACCGCTCACCTTATGCCTGTTATTGACACTTAGGCTTCTTTGTGTAGCAGACCTTTTGCGGTCTTAGAGCCACTCCCTGCGGCGAGTTGCTCACTTGGGGGCAAGGCTTCCCTTAGCACTCGGTACTGCCTTCACTTAGTCGGTGCTAAGTGATGTTCCCAGTGCCGTTTTCCACGGCAGCCTGTAGCCCCCTCGCTACATTATATATAATATCATATTTTGATATATTTGTCAACACTTTTTTTCAAAATTTTTATATTTTTTTCAAAAAGTTTTTTGGCAAATACTAAATATGATACTGTTAATTGTCCGACAGAGACGGAGTTGCTCTCCTATCCGAAGACTGCCAGTCTTGCATAGGCGAACTCCTCCTCAATCTCGTTGTCTTCCCAGTAGGGCATAGACCACGAGATTATCTCCCTAGTCTCCTTGTCGAAGACTATTTCGATGTCTCTCTGTCTGTCGATATATGTAATTGTATTGTCCATATTATCACTCCTTTACATTACTCATATAGTATAGCATATTTTCACTTATTAGTCAACATATATTTTAAATAAATTTTATAATATTTTATTTTTTTTATTCCGCCCGTTTATGTAGCCATTTTATTATGTTTGTATATACAAATGTTTTCTCTGCTCACAACATTCTATGAGAATTTCGTTCGGGGGCTTGCTAAAATTATATGATAATTTCTTTACGCTCGCTTCTTTATTCCAATACAGGTTCTGATGTATCTCTATTGAAGTTTTTCTTACAACGGGATAATATCCCTGTGTAAACGAAGTTTTTTTTCGCTCGATTAACATTAAATTTATATTAATAAAAAACACAACTTGCAATAAATAAAAAAAGCCATTGCTTTGGCTCTTGGGCTTCCACAATGACTTTTACAGTCGGCTAGTTTTCCAGTCGGCTAGTCGTGTAGGACTAACCAACCGTTTTTGTTTTGGTCTATTACACGGCTATTGATGTCGGCTACGATTAATATGTCGATTTTTTTATCAAAGATTTCTTTAGGTATTCCGTTGGCTACTGTACCGACTGGCACAGTCTCAAATGGAACACTTTCAGATTTATTTACTGTTTGCCAAGACTGTGGATAATTTCGCACAGTTACCTTGTATTCGTAACTTTCTCTAGTTACGAGATTGGCTAAACGTTCTAACTGTTCGCTATTTATGTTTACTCCGTAACGGATTACATAAATATATGTTAGCCAGAGATTTTGTTTTTCCATACATTCCTTTACGTACCAGTCAGGCTTTTTGACTGTGTACGTAGGTGTTCCACGGTCTAAGAACTTTGGCTTTACACCGTTTTTGTTTAAAGTTTTTTCGGCTTTTTTGAAATCCTTATAAGCCTGGTCGACTGCATTGGTTGCCGCCTTAATTCCTGTGGCTACACCTATTGCTAAAAATGCAATTACTGTACCTGCCACAACTGGCTTCCACAACATTCTAACTTCTTCCTTAACTTCATTTTTGAATTTTTCCCATTTTGTCATTTGAAACATCTCCTTTAAATTTGATTTTTAATGTTTCAATTAACTCCCCTTGTCTCGATTAACCCCCCTGACACTATATATAATATCATATTTTTACTAATATGTCAACACTTTTAGAAGAAAAATTTTAAATATTTTTACATTTTTTTCTTAATGTTATGTTAATCTTTTAATTATGTTTTAATGCTTTTTTGGTCGCTCTGGATTTTTAATCTTATTTTAATAACTGTCTTTTTCCACTATTTTTTAATTTTATTTTAATAAATGTGCCGCCAAAAAATGTGAGAAAATCCACGCAATTTATATGATAAATTCCGTGTATTTTCCTTTCTTTTTTATGCTCCGTAACAAAAATTCATAAAATCTGTGAAAAAATCCCAAAGCCTATGAGAATTTTGCATTTTCTCCCATATTTTACGCCTTTTTATTCTCCGACACGCTCCGTAATAAACCCATAATACTGCACGCAAAAAAATTATATTGTATGACAATATACTTTTTTCACGCACATTCTTATGACTTTATTCTGCGCTTTTTATTTTCCGCTTTCAATATATTTGCTGTACATTTTAGTGTACATTTCGTACAAGGCTGCGCTTCCCTGTGTAAAACAAGTTTTCAATGGGCTTTCCTTTGGTCTTTTCCTACGTTTCGCAACTTCGTGAGTGCATTTGTTTATTATACGTTTTAGCCGTGTCCTTCGAGTTGGATAATTTGCAAGCAATAAAAAAAAGCCAGTCGGTTGTTTCCGACTGACTTAGTGTTTATTTATTTAAAATGGTACATCAACATCATTTTCGTTGTCTTGTGGTGTTTCACTTGCTTTTTTGCTTTCAACAAGTTCAACAGTCTTAACGTTCACGTATGTGAAACTTGTCTTGTTTCCGCTCTTGTCAGTATAGTTGTATACTTCAAGGCTACCGTTTATTATAAATCTGTCTCCTTTTGAGACATATTTTTGGATAACTCCTGCCACTTTATCCCAGGCTTTAAATGGGATAAAATTACAGTTATCTTGGTCTTTTTGACAAGCAATTGTACCTTGTGCTACTTCTTTACTTCCAAAATTTTTAACTTCTACTTCTTTCACTAATCTTCCAAAAATTGTTACTGTGTTTAGCATTTCCGCCACGCTCCTTATATATTTGATTTTATTTTCCTCTCAACCCCCTCTTTGTCAACCCCCCTTGACATTATATATAATATCACATTTTGACTTTTTTGTCAACACTTTTTTACAAAAATTTTAAGTTTTTTTCAAAAATTTTTTACAAGTCGCTATAATATGTGTATTTATACAAGGTTTGAGGGACTAACTTCACATCGCTTGATAAATAAAAAAAAGCAAGTATTTCACATACTCGCTTTATTTTTCTTAACTAGCCTTATAAATGTTTATGCTATGTTCAATAAGCATAAATCGCATAAACTGTCTTGTGAGCGCTCTATTTGACTTTGGCAACAGTTTACTGGCGGCTTTAATTTTTGTTGTTTCTTCTGCATTAGGTAGAGTTTTTTTTCCTATGCAGTATTGGTTTACTTCAATAATACTTTCCAATATTGCATTTTTCAACTCCACATTTGATTTGTCACGGTGTAATGCTTTACACATCATTGCAATGTGTTTACATTCTTGGTTTAAGTTTTTCATATTTTTTCTCCTTATATATTTGATTTCCAATATTAATTATATAACATTTTATATCAAATGTCAATACTTAATATTAAAATTTTTTGATATTAAAAAAGAGCAGAATACCGTGTATACCCTGCCCTTTTATAAAATCAAATATAAAAGCGAGATTTTCCATTTAAACAAATGGAATACCACTACATTATTAATGATACCATATTTTATATTTTTTGTCAATACATTTTATTAAATATTGAAAATATTTTTTGAAAGTATTGACCTTTTGTATAAAATATGGTATAATCATTATTGAGAGGTGGGGGAAATCAAATATTAGGGAGAGATTTATTATGACTATGACAACTAGAAACTTTGCAAACGTTGAAAATTTCAACGTTGAACTTAGAAACCGTGGGCTTGATATAATTCAGCCTGTACTTGACATCTTTGCGGCGACTAAAGATGTCAGCGATATACATTTAACTGCTAGATTTGCTAAGTATATGAGTGAATTATCTAAGCGAGTTCCAGCAGACCAGTATTGTAAATTCATTAATGGAATTTACAACTACGGCGGATTTGTCGATATGACATTGCCGCAGGAATTTTTTAAGGATTTTGTATACCTTTGTGCTACAAATCCTGAAAATAATTTGCAGAAAAATATCCAAGATTACGTATTTGAGTTCGATAACTTTGAGAAGACTGTATCAAATTTCGTTTACGAATTTATATTGTTTTTCTGTGACAGTCTGATACCTAGTTATTCAGACTTTGAACGTTGCCTAAGAACTTATCACGATACTGTGAAAGAACGTTAATATCATAAAAAATTGAGACCGTCTTGCCGCAAGATTGTCTCTTTTTTTATTCCCCCCGTTTAGATTTATTTGCTTATTTTTAAGCACAAAAAAATCTAAAAATCGCCGCTCGCATTTCTATGAGAAATGCTCGGGACTTATGTAAAAATTATATCAAAAAAAATCACGGTATGTATGACATCCCACTATGTTTTTTAATATAATTTTCTTCTGTTTTTCTGCTCCCATTTCTATGAGAACTGGTCGCTTTTCTGTCTGACGCTTACTCTTTTTAGTCACCACAATAAATGTCCCTTTGTAATAAAAATTTATGCAAAGTCTGCTCTTAATTTTTTAGTTTTTTCTCCTGCCAAAGTTATTTTTTATATCTGAAAAAAAATTATTTGTCACATAAAAAAAGATTTGACATATTAGTCAAAATGTGCTATTATATATGTGTAATCAAATATAAGGAGTGTACATTATGAAAAGTATAAAGAAAGTAAAATTTGACAAGTTCATAAAAGATAATCTTTATAGTTTGTCTGAGATTAATGGAATGACAGACTTGTATAAAGATTTGTCAAACTCAGATTTAGATTTGCTATTAGAAGTGAGCAAAAAATACAGAATAGCAATTGAAATGAACAGCAGTTGGTTTGACAAAGCATTTGTATGCTTTTATCTTTATGACCGAACAAATCCAAGTAAAGATAACCGATACGTATTTAAAAATTTAGTGTCTCATACAAGCCGATGTTTTTTCGCAAAGCATAATAATGCAATGCGGCGTGGCTTTCGTAAATCTCTTGCAATGCTTAAAGCATTGTAGGAGTAGTTTTTAGGGGGAGTTAAAAGAGTAAAAAAATAAAACAATTAGGAGTGATTAAGTATGACAATTACAAAAGAATTTAAAGAAGAATTAGAAATTAAAGATGATGATATGTTAGAATTTTATGACAGACTTCTAACATTTGTGACACCTGCTATGTCACAATTTTTTGGAAGTATGCCCTCTAAAAAAATTACAATCCGAGAGTTAGCACATATGCTATCTCTTTCTATGGCAGGTAACACTCGTTTCCCTGCTTACATTAAAAGATTGTATGACCCAATTTCAATTAAATATGACAAATCAGTTGAGTGCTTAGTACACTGTGACTTGTCGCTGCTTTCATCGTTTACTGTAAGCCGTATGAGAGATTTTTATTGCGACTTGCCGTATGACAGTCCGCAAGTTGCTTTAAATTTAATTTATGAAATAATTATTTATTTCGCAATTAAATTAAACTATGAACTAGATACACCGTACCCAATTATTGACATCGCAAACTTCAAAAGAAATTTTGAAAAGTCAATAATGAACGCACTTTATCAAAAACACTTAGATGAAAAATAAAAATTTATAAAAAATGTCCTGTGATTAACCGTTGCAGGATATTTTTTTATTCCGTTTTTTAGGCTGAACCTTTTCTAAAAAATTTTTAAAATGCCCCGCTCACATTGTATGACAATGTTCGCTTTTCCTACTTGCAATTCGGATAAAGTCTGCCGCTTACATTGTATGACAATGCTCGAAGTTATTTGGTATTTCGGCTTCAAATTATATGATAATTTTCAGCCTTCATTTTTGCACTTTGGTCTACTTATTTTGTGATGTGCATTGACTAGATATAACTTTTTCCTTTGTAAAAAAACTTTATTGAAATTTTACTGTTTTTTTACTTTGGAAAATAAAAAATCCCAGCACTTTTTTATGCTGGGACTTTATATATTTTGTTAGATTTCGATTACGCTTATGTTCAGTCCAGGAAATTCAGTTTCGCTTTCAATTACTTGAAATTCCCTGCCGTTTTCTGTCCTGTAAGTTGTATGCTTTTTCTTTGTTTCTTTATTTGTATATTCGCCAATTTTGTCTAGCATTTCTATTATGCTAACCAATGTTTTTTGGCTAGATACATCTTCGTAGTCAAAGGTGTCTTCTGCAAGACTACCTAGTTTTGTTTTCAATTCTTTTAGTTCTGCTAATGCTTTTTTTTCATCTTCCATAATCGTTTTTCTCCTTTGTTTAATGTGGTTAAGTTTGTTTGTTTTTCTGTATATATTTTATCATATTTTTAGTAAAATGTCAACTCTTTATATAGTGCTTAATTGCTTCAAACATTGTCTTTCCTTGCTTAACTTTTTTATGCTTTACTAAAATAAAAATACCGCCTGTATGCTGCGTAACATCTGACGGTAATTTTATTGAAAATTGTATTAACGTAATTTGAAAATTTTTGTCATTTGAGATTATACTATAACGCTCTGCCATTGTCAACAAAAATTTTAAAGTATGTACATTAGGATAACTATTATTAAGTTTAAAACTTGGCAGATGTTTCTTTGTCTCTTTGCTATTCTTTGTGCCTTGTACTCCTTTTCTATGATGTACATTTCATATACTGTCAGCCCTGCTATCACAAGCGCAAGTATCTTTGTGTGTATCAGAAAAAATCCTGCAAAAAGCTGCAACATCTGTATCACAATAACACCTGTCCGTGCTATTCTCAATACATCTATCTTCTGCTCGTTTGTGGCTTTTTTCCATTCGCTTTTCCATAACTTTACATCACATATCTTCTTAAAGTCTATCTTCATTTTCTCTCTCCTTTATTTCTCGCAGCCTTTCTGTATTTCTATGTCCGCTTCGTTATACTGCTTTGCTTTTTTACCCTCTCTTATTTCCACTACTCCATTTCGTACTGTGTACCAGTCTACGCAGTATGTCCTGTCAAATGTCTTTAGAGTGTACCTTTTTTCTTTGTCGTACTTAGCCTTTTCAATTTTAGGCTTCTTGTCCCATACTGAAGCAGCAAGTCCTATCGCTATGCTTATCCCCATTATAACGCATATCCCTGCAAGTATGCTCCTAAATCTCATTTTAAATTTGTCTCCTTTCCTTTGTTTTCATATCTTCTCTTTAATTATACTTCCTTTTACCCTTGCTGTCAATTATAACCTTTATATAACCCTCTGTTTTTACCTGTTTTTAAGGCTTATTTATAAGGGTATATTGTCTAATAGCCACCTTAGATGTTTCTTTTCTGCTGTCTTTTGTCACATTTCCCATACCCCTTTTCATTACAGCCCCCGTTTTTATATGCTTTTCTTAAAAAATATGCCTTATTTTTAAGATTAATCCGCTCAATTTTTACATCTTTTACTTCTGTTTTCTTATATTTATGACCCATATTGCTAAATATGCCTTTTCATATAATATCTGTCACAAATTTTATACAATATCCTGTCATAAATTTTATACATTTTCATAAAATTTCAGGTCTTTTCTGTTATTTTTTATGCCTTAATATGTCCTTGCTGTGACGCTTTTTTCTCACGGCAATTATGTCCGTATTCAATAATTTATGTGTCCTTGCATTAATAGTTTTTTATGCCAGTCCTGGCAAGATTTTACTTAAAATTTATCGCTGACTGGCGGCTACTGTTTGCTGTTTCCAGTCTAAATCTTTTCTTGTAATCCCAACTTCTTTTTTCCAGTAATTCGCTATTAAATTATCTGTAAGTATTGAGTACATTTTATCCTTTTTATTTTAAATTTTTTCCTGTCGTTCCACTTCTTTTTTCCAGTAATCTGCTATTAAATTATCTGTCAAATTTCCAGTATTTTTTATCTTTTCAGTCTAAATTTCTTCCAGTAAATATATTTTATTTTTTGTTAAATTATTTGTCAAATTTGCTGTATTTTTTATCCTTTCCGCTCTAAATTATTCCCTTTATCACCATTTCTTTTTTCCAGTAATTTTTTATTAAACTGTCTGCCAAATTTCCAGTATTTTTTATCATTTCCAGTCTAAATTTCTTCCAGCAACTTAATTTTATTTTTCCATTAAATTATCTTTCCTGCTCCACTTATTTTGTCCCATTTTTTATAAAATATTTAGCCTTACTTCAGGAGTTTTTATATGCCGCCTTCACAATAACTTTTTACTTGACATTTTGATTTTTTTGTGATATTATTTACCTGCAAAAACTTTACATAATAAATTGATGTAGTTATTTTTGACTATAAGTTTTTTCTCAAAGATTTAATCGCCTTTGCGGTTAAGTTTGTTTTTCTTTTTCGGCGGAGCTTCAATGCTTCGCCTTGTGTTTTTATAAAATATATCTATAAGTCTGTTGCTTATAAAACTGTAAATTATTTATTTTTATCTGCTTTTTTTCCTTGCTCCTATCTGATTTTTTCTTGCATAATTCCTGTATAATTCTTGCATAATTCTTACCTAATTCTTACATAACTTTTCCTTGATTTATTGTCTTCCTTGTGGTATAATTATCTCGTTGACAAGCTGAAATATTTCATTGTGGATTTGTCTATATTCTATTATATTTTGCACATTTTTGTAAGTTGCAAAATATACTTCTCATTTATTAAATTTTGTGGCGACGTGAAGCATAGTTTTTCACTACAGGTCATTAAAATTTACCTTCATAAAAGCCTTGCACTTGCACTTTTTTGGCTGTGCTTAAGGCTTTTTTCAGTTCACTTTTTACATCTGCTTTCCCTTGAATTTTTTTTTCAGATTTAAAGCCTTTTGCTATTGACTTTTTTTTGAATGTCGTGTATAATATAGATAGAATAGATATTAAAAATTAAATTGGCTTCGGCATATTAATAAGGCTTCGGCATAAAGAATTGGCTTCGGCATATTAGTACGGCTTCGGCATAAACTAGGAGGAAAATTTTATGAAAATTATTAAAGCTAACGTTGCAAAATCATTGCCATACTCAAAGGCTAGAAACATCAACAGACCGCAGGACTTGATTTATAAACTGAGGGAAAGCGGTCAGCTTGAGGGCTTTCTTCCAAGTCCTACTGACAGGGTCGCTTCATTTAAGATTGACTATGAGAAAACTCAGAAGATTGACTTTGTGCAAGTCCTGACTGACGTACTTGGTGAAAAGGAAGGGTTGTCGCTTCCGCTTCTATCAGCGCTTATCCGTTGGAGCAGCTTCGGTGAGATGAAATCTAATTTGGAATATCAATCGGTTCTTGCGTTTCCGTTCGGGCAGTTTGAAAGAGTTTTCACAACTGTAGTGGAAGCTGCAAGCAGAAGCACCTTTAACGGAAAAATGGAGTGCGACGGCAATATGATACCAATTCCTGAAAGTGAAAGATACTCTCAGCATTTGGTCGTAGCTCTTATCAAAAGTTTATTTACAAGCAATTCGCTTCCTAACTCATACTTGGCGTACGTAGGTCAGTTTTCAACAGAAAACTTTTCTGTACTGCCTAATGAAATTATTAAAGAAGTTCAGGCAAGAATACCTGAATTTCCAAACATAAATCTAGGTTCAGGGGACAACGCCAGAAACTATTTGTTAGTTCCTACTATGCTTGAAATTATCGGTAAGAAAGTAAGCGACGTGCTAAAATCTGAAAGAAACTTCCAGCAACAATTATTAAGAACTTCTCAAAGTTTTATCAGCTTCTTTGGATATAACAACAACCTGTTAGACGTTCCAAAAAACAGGGAGCTTTTTGCAATGCACGGAATAGAGGACGGTGCATATTCACTTCCGCTTCGATACCTTACTGAGGATTTCGTAAATGACATCTGCGAACATCATATTAAAAATCTTGCAAGCAAAAATCACAGACGTCACATTGACCGTGACACTGGAGAATTTTCTCAAGAGAAGTATGAGGAAAATCAGAAGACTGCTCAATCTCAGGTTGAATATTTCAAGACTTGGGTTGAAAACAGAATTGCAAACTCTAACGCTACTGTGGTAGATGAGACTGAGTATGCTGGAGCTGACGACTACGAAGCGTGGTACGAAAGACGGGAAGCTGAACTTAAGGCTCAGCGTGACGAAGCGAAGGCTGAAAAGGCAGAAAATGCTGAAAATGAAAACGGTGCGGCTGACGGCTACGTTGACACGGAGTTCTAATTAAATTAGTGTAACAATATTTTTTTACGGCTGCTTTAAAATTTATTATTTTTTAGCAGCCTTTTTTAAAAAATCTTAAAAGGAAAGGACTTTTATTTATGGACAACAACGAATTAATAAGGGAAGTGAACGCAAGGGCAAATGAACTGAAAAAAGTTGAACTGTCGCTTGCAGACACCGAACGTATATTAAAAATTATTTTTGACATAATCTGGGAGGAGTGTGCTAACAACCGTGAGGTACGTTTTGCTACCCAGGGGAAGTTTCACGCTTCATACCGAAAGCCTAGGGTAGGTCGTAACCCTGTAAACAATGAAAGCGTTTCCGTTGAAGGTCACGCAGGCATTGCGTTTACTCTTTTTCCCAAGATTAAGCGAAACTTTGAGGACGAGTTCTTTGACAATAACAAAGGGTTCGTTAGAAACTATGACAGTAAGAAGGAAGGTGTTTAATAATGAAAAATTCAATTATATTCAACGTGCATAGAAAGTCACGTGTGTTTACTATCAAGTCTGAAATTGAGCCTAGCGCTTCAATCAGAATTTCAAATGTCGCAATCGACAAGAACATCGACAAGTTCTATTTAGGAAGCAACCAGGTATTGTATATTCCAATGCAATCAAAAGGTACGCAGGTTGTAGCCTGTCCTTATGACCTTGACGAGTATGTGGCTAACCTTAAGTCTGTATGCGACATATTAAAGATTGACCTTACAGTCAATGATGTAAAGGATAAGTAAAATATTAAAAAAGCAGCCGCTAATTCTTACATGTTAAGCCTGGCTGCTTATTTTTTGTGACAAAAGGAGTTGATTTTGATGTCCGATAATAATTATGTAAATGATAGAAAGCCTACAGCTTTACGCCTTGCAAAGTTTATTGTATTTATCGGAGCTTTGGTGTCAGGCTTAAATCTTCTTGCTATCTTGGCTGGCTATTATATGCCTTTTGATATGCCTGTTGAACTTGCATTGTACAAAAGATTTGGCATTACGTATGATACTTACGAGCTTATCTCAGTTGCAGCATTTGCACTGTTCAGCTTTATTTTGTATGCGATTAATATATATGACTGTGACGCAAAGCAATAAAGAAATTTAGACATAACAGCAATAAAAAAGCCAGCATAACTAAATGCTGGCTTTATTTTTATGTCTTATGTCTGATATTCCATGTCCGATAATAATTGTGTAAATTATATAATGGTAACATCTATGACATATCGTTAAGCCTGAAAAAGCCAGCATAATTAAATGCTGGCTTTAGTCTTATGTTATTATTAATTTAATTTTATGCTGTTAATTTAGTCGTGCAGTACCAAAGGATGTTCATTTCCACGCTTGTTGATGTCTTCAAGGATAACCCTGTCAACGCCCTTGTCAAAGATTTCATTCCGTATTCCACAGGCACGTGTACCTCTTAGAAGCACCTCAAAGCCTTGAGTGCCTGAATACTTCTTGTCCTTGTTTACATACCATTTGTACTCGTCGCTTTCCCTGCTTACAAGGTTTGCAAGGTTTATGGCGTCAGTTTGAGTATACTTTATTCCGCTTCGCTCCAAGTGCCACAATGTCAGTTTAAAGTTCTGCTTGTCCATTACTTCCTGAATGAACCAGTCAGGCTTTTTTAGTGCTACGCATTTACCTGTCTTTGCAAATCCAACTAGGCTTAACGCCAGTATTCCAATTAAAATCATTTTCTTCATTTTTAATACCCTCTTTCTATTTCTTTATTTTTTACACTATTAGTATATCATATATTATATCAAATGTCAATACTTTTATTATAAAATTCTTTAAAATATTTAGAACCGCCTTTGGTTAAACAAAGACATTCGGTAAGCGGCAGAACTTCACTATAAAAAAGATATTCCCCTTTTTTTGGTGCAATAAAAAAACAGGCTTTTATATGCCTGTTTTTTATTTTATAGCAATGATTTACCTTTTTTTCTTTCATTTTCTATCATATTTAATAATTTAACATCAAGTTTTTTTTCAAACACTTCCTTTGGCATTTCGCAGTCTGTTGTTCCTTTAGGGTATGCTAGAAACGGTATGTTGTTTTCGTAGTCGTAGTCGCTGTTGTCTTCGCCTTGTGTCTGCCAAGCGTTTGGGTTTTCTGTTATGAATTTTTTGTACTCGTAACTTTCTCTAGTTACGAGATTGGCTAGTTTATAAGCCATTTCTTCATTTTCCCCAAAGCCATTTTCCTTTAGCACCTTTAATGCAAGGCTGAAATTTTGCTGTTTAATCATAGAGTTTACAAGCCAGTCAGGTGTCTGTATGATTTCACATTCTGCCTTGCTATTCTTATTTTTGCTATTGCTTGTGGCAAATGACTTGGTTCTTATAGTACCAGCAAAGCAAAGTCCTATAATTATTGCTGTTACTATTCCCAATTTTTTAGCCGCTTTTCTTCCTTTGTTGTTTAATCTTAGCATAATCAATCACTCCTTATATTATTATCTTTCCTCTTACTCCATTATTATAGCACATTTTCTACTATTAGTCAACACTTATTTTAAATATTTTTATATTATTTTCACGGATTTATGGGTATGGCTGAGTTCTGCTTTTACTAAGGGATTTTTTGGTAACTCCGCCAGGGGAAGTGCGGACTTCTTGAGCTTTGCATACTTATGCCTGCAACTGTCAGGAGTACGTTCCAGCATAAGTCCAATGTCCTCATATTTCATTTGCGGTCTTGCATTTACAAGCTCACGTATTTCATTAAGCGTCCATTCAGCCTTATGCCTAGAGAAAAGCTCCTTGTTATAGGCAAGCCTTTTTCCTTTGTAATAACGCACATAGCCGCTATTATCTATATATTTGTCGGTATTCATTTTAATAATTTCCTTTCAATATTGATGTTATTATCTTTTCCATTGCTTCATTATAGCATATTTTATCTGATTAGTCAATATTTATTTTTAAGATATGACTTATAAATTTGCTGTTTTCCTGTTTTTTGTCAGTTATATCTGATACCATAAATTATTTTAATTTAAAATTAATTGACTTTTTGTATAAAATGTGATACAATTAATTATAAAGATAAAAGATTTACAGGGAGTGACTAATTATGATTAGATTTTATGAAAACAAAAGATTTGACAGCGATTTTGACGTTATAAGCGACAAGTATAGACATTTGTTCATATATTACTTAAAAGATGAACTTTCATACGAAGATGTCAAGGACGGCATATTCTACGAGCTTTCCAAAAAGGACTTGCATAACTTATTGGACTTGACGTCATCAAAGGCGTATGTGTTTAGGCATAGCGACCTTGACAAGTGGTTTGATAAATACGGAAGCGACTACTATATAAAAAAGGTTGCCGACAACAGATACATATACTATTCAAACATAAACGGCGCCCAAGCCGTAACCGAAGCAGGAAGACCTGCCGTTATGGATATTTACTTAAAGGACGCTTGCCGTATGCTAAGCGATGTCATAAGGGAACTTGACAGCTTGAAAATTGAAAAGTTTTTTGTTAAGTTATGATAAGAAAAACATTCCAGGCTTTGCAACATTGGGCTGATACTATGTCAGCCTTTTTTATTTTCACTATGATACAAATTTGCTCTAAACACATTCTTATCTCCTGGTTTTCAATTCTAAGGGTGCTTACGTCAATTCTGAGACGCTTAAATGATGTCAGCCTTATTTTTATATGCTGCTGTTATTTTATGCTCTTAAAACGGCTTATTTTGGCTTTTCCTACTCAGGGGTTTTTAGATTTGAAGATGTGTCCTGTTAATGCGTTGGTTATGCCTGATTAATATAATTTTCTTTAAAATCCTGATTTTATCATATAAAATCAGGACGCTTTTTTTGTTCCCCTTTGTAAAGGCTTAATACATCTGTGCTTTTGCCTTTTTGTATGTATATTGTATTTACATTGCATTTATATTATTTTGTATATACATTGTATATACATAGTATATATTTTTTTGAGCATAATAAAAAAATACGTGTCGGCACACGTATTTGAAACTCTAACTCTATATATTTTACATAATTAATGATAACGTTATTCTAGCATATTATCTCTGCCTTGTCAAGCATAAAAAAAGCCAGTATTTTTTATGATACTGGCTTTTCAATATTTATGTTTTAGAGTGATTAACTAACTATATTTGTACTGGGCTTAGGTAAAGCGTTATGATTTTATCCATATAAGGCTTTAGGACATCTTCAAACAAATCTTTCACTTCATTTTCCTGTTTTTCTATTGTTACTTTGTCAAGCGGCTTATCCTTGTAAGCCTTTACTGGAACGAACCAGCCTATAAGGTAGTTGTCGTACATCACACGTTCCCAAAGGTCTGCCCAGTAGATGTACGTATGCAGATTGTTCTTTTCTGCGGTTACAAGGTTTTTCTTATTCTCAACGTAATATCCTTGCTCTTTCAGTTTTTCGGCAAATTTTTCTGTAAGTTCTATAAACTCTTTTGTGAACCTTTGAAGCATAAATCTCACAAAAGATTTTATAAAGTCTATAACATCAGTTATTACTGACTTTACATAGTCTGAATATCGGTCTATCTTAGGCATTTCAAACTTGACTGTCTTCAGGTTTACGTTAAGGTCTACATTGAACGTGGTAACTTCGCCATTTTCAGGTATTTCCCCCATTATTGTAAACTGGTAGTCATAGTCTGCCTGGTATGTGCCACGTATGAAGTCAGCAAGGTCTTCTATCTCGCTGTACATAAAATTTGTGCCGTAATAGTTTAGCACTTCGTACTCCTGTATATTAGATAATTCTTTTCCTATAATTGTACCTAGTTCTTGATAATACTGTAATTCTGTCATTTTTAGATACCGCCTTTTCTTTAGTTTTTTAGTCTCGTTTTTCTTTTCCTGTATATATAGTATCACATTTTGACTTTTCTGTCAACACTTTTTTAAAGAATATTTATATATTTTATATTAATTTTGAGTTATCTATTAGTTATATGAATGTATTGATATGTGAATATATGCTCATATTTTTCCCTTTGTAAAAAATATTTCCAAGTGTTTTTTCTTACACAGGAAATAAAAAAAGCCTATATGCAATATGCTTGTAGGCTTTTAATAATTTTGAAAACAATTTTATTAATGTTGCTTTAAGTCTTGGTTTCATTTTCATAAATAAGCGGCTCTGTTTTTACTTGACGAAGTTTTTCCACATACATAATGAGAAGTTATCTATATGCAAGGTATGTATCTTAAGGTATATGAGATACATCATACTTGCAATAGAGTTTACCTGTAGTGCAAGGTCTATTAATACCTTTTTTTGATTATTGCCTAGGCGTATCATTCTTTGCAGAATTTCCTCAAACTCCAAAAGGTCTTGTGTATATCCTGTATCAAGGTTACAAATTTTGAACGAGAACTTATTGTTTACTGAAAACATTATCTTGTAGTTGCTTTTTTTTAGGCTGAACGTATTTCTTTTTACGTCCCCAGCTTCGATTTTTATAATTTCCTTTACTATTGCTTCGCTTACATCATAGTCTTGGAACTCTTTAAACAGGGGTTCGTAGAACTCCATATCGTAGTCTTCGTTTAGAAGACTTTTGATTTCTTTCTTGAATAAGTTTCTTTCGGCTTGGCTTAGCATAGCGGTTATCTCCTTTATATTATTTTTGATATTTTATTATTTAGACAGGCTTTGTCTAGCCGCTGTATAGACGGCTATAGTACGTCCTGTGGGAAATATGTTCCTGTCTCACGGTCAAAGTGCATAAGTGTTAATCTTACGCCTTTTTCGTGGCAGATGTTAATAACTTCAACAAGTGCAACTGTAAGTCCAGTAACGTATACTGTTAAATTGTCGCCTTTAGACAAAAACTCTAGGCTTTTTTGGGCAAGGCTTCTAATACCTTGTATGTCCGCTGGGTCAAGTGTATTTGTAAAGATGTAATCCTTGACTTCGCTTATTTCGTGTCTTCCTTGCACCAGTCCCTTTACATATTCCATACTTTAATCAGCTCCTTTTTTTTATTATCCCCTCTACATTACATATAATATCATATTTTGACTTTTTTGTCAACACTTTTTTGTGATGTGCTTTATTTTTTTTTGATTTTTTTTTCTGTGGGAATAAAACTATTTTAAATAAACCTTTTGACATATAACACGAAATATTATATACTAATAAATATTAATAATGTAAAAATAAAAGAAAGAGGTATTGATTTATGGAAAATAAAATAACTATTTACAACAAAACTGAAAAAATCGAAGTTGCTTTAGAAAAGGTTGAGTTCAAAAATGTTACCGCACCAAAAGACTTTGACGGCTACTACAGTAGACATCACGGACTTAGTCTAATTGTCACAGGTCATTGCGGAGATGACACCGTTAATGCTTTAAGTAGAGCAAGGGACGCCAAGGACAACATATATAATGTCAAAATCAACGGTGAATACATTAACAGTGCTAAATGCTCAGACATTGAGTACACTTTTACTTATGACGATATGGAGCTATTTGAATTTAACTATAGCTTCGACACCATACTCGGCTTTACGTTCACATTAGTGCTTAAGGGTCACAAGTACATTTGACAGTTTTTTAAACAGGCTTGCCTTTAACGGCAGGTCTTTTTTATTTATAATTGCTTTATAAATTTTATTTGGGAACTTTTTAGTCTTAAATTGTTTTTACTAAGGGAATGACAAAAGCCTAGCACTTTTTATTTGTGCTAGGCTCAAAACAAGATTTAATTCAGTTTTAATTTTGCTCTGACGCTTTTACTCTAGGGATTTAAGATATAGGTTATATAGTAAGAGTTCTTGAAAGTTCATTTTTAGCGTCGTTCGTCGCAAGCAGGAAATCTAAACTAACTTTATATTCGTTGTTATTCTTACAACGGCTTCTTATAAAACTGTCAATCAGAAACTGGTAATCTTCATTTTGTTTATAAGAATACACAAAAGTTAAATAACATTCCTTAAACGTCAGCGTAACATTTCCTTCAGTGTTACGTATTTTATTTTTGAATACAGTAAATTTTTCATAATGAACACCAGGTATATTGCTGAAAATTTCTTTGAACTTGTTTTCAATATGTTTTCTGCGGTTGATATTTTTATATGTATCTCCACAAAGGTCACAAAGTCTTACGACTAGATTGTTCATATCCATTTGAACTGGTTCATTATTTTTTGGTTCATATTTTTTGCAAAAATTCATAAAAATATCATACACTGCACTGCGTATATTATTTATAGAAGACATACTGACATTATAGGCTGTGTTCTTTTTAAACTTGTTTGTCTTAATCCAACATAGAATTGGACATCCACAGCTAAATTCAAACTTCATATTAAACATTACAGTTTTAATTATCAGGAAACACGTGTCATCCTTTTCTTTATTTATGACAGTCATAGATTTGACTTCATTATAATATTCTGCTGTATATCTATTGGTCTCAGAACCTTCGTCAAAATAATATCCGTTATCATCATATCCACGTATTCTTTGTGTGAATTGGTGTATTTCCTCATATATTCCTATTTTATGATAAATTTCCTCGTTAAATCTTCCTTTAAAGTCAGAACTTTTTAAAAATTCAGCAACAATATTATTATTTATCATTTTTATCAAACCCTTTCCAAATTTTATATTTTTTACTTTATTTCTTTTAGTGTTATTTCTTTTAGTATTAGTGGTTAATAGTTTTATCCTCTTTTTGCCAGTAGTCCTAGAAGCGAACCTACAATTATAGCAAGTCCTACAAACATTCCAGCCTGGTATATAATTTCAGTTCCAGCTGGAGCTTTAAGCATTGACGTTGTAAATTCATACATCAATGTATTGCTTTCATTAAGATTTGCGTGCTTTATATAGTCTTCAATTATTGATGTTGCCATTAAGAGTTCTGCCAAAGATATTATCCCTACTATTAATATTTGTCCTTCCTTTTCCTCTTTGTTTTTGTATGACACTATTGTTTCAAATATTCCAGCTTGCAGTCCTATTGACGCCATTATCATTATTTATACTGTTACATATTTGATTGGGATTGCAAACATTAATAAAACTATTCCCAATATATTTATGATACTTAAACTTATCATTGTATTCTAGTCCCCTTTCATATTTTCAGTTTTATTTTAAAATCATAACCAATATCAAAACAGATGTTATGATTAATATAATTGCCGAGATTGTTGTATATATAAGATGTTCCTTTGATGTTGAAGTGTAAATTCCGTCAATAAATATTTTTATTCCAAAAAATATAAATATTATGCTGCTTATAACTATTCCTGGCGTTATATATTTTAAAATATTTTGTATTTTTAATGCTGTATTCATTTATTCTACTCCTTCCATTTTAATTAATTACTTTCTTGTAATATTGTTTAATTATGTGTTTGTTTTGAGTTTTATTTTAATGTAGGTGCTGCAAATAATAGATATGTTCCTATTATTACTGCAATTACTAATGACGCATTTACTACTAAACTTGCGAAATTTGGGTCATCCGTTGAAAATAATATTGATATTATACCTATGAATATGCAGCATAGTGCTAACATTGATAGTATTGATAGCATATCTATCTCCTTTTTTAATTATTTTTTGTAGCATTTTTTTATTTTATATGCTTTACTGCTTATTTTGTCATAAACGTTGTAATTGACATATATAGAACTGTCATTATTCCAATTACTACAATGGCTGTTCCTATTAGACTTGTCAATTTTGGCTCGCTTACTGATTTATCGTTTAACAGCAGCATTAATATTGCTGCTATAAGTATGCCGATTATTATTAACATAAATGTCATAGTTTCACGTCTCCTTATTATTTATTTTTCCCTTAGTAATGTTACATTCTTACATACTTTATGAGATTGTGCGTTGATGTTGGTATGTAAATTACTTTTTTGTAATATTTTTTTATTGTGTATTTATTTTAATGTAGGTTCTGCAAATAATATGTATAGTCCTATTATTGCAGCCATTACTAATGACGAATTTACTACTAAACTTGCGAAATTTGGGTCATCTGTTAAAAATAATATTAATATAGCGCCTACAAATATAATTCCTAGTATTAATATCGAAACCATATATATTTGTCCTTCCTTTCTTAATTATTTTTATTAAAAATATTATATTATTGCGTTCTTACAACCATTATAAAAAGCACTACTATTAAGCCTAGTTCTGTCATAACATATACTATTTTTTCTGTTATTGTTAATGGTCTTTCTGTACTTTCTATAACAAACATTGTTACTCCTGATAATAGGGTTATTGCTATAACTATTATTTGTAATATAAGTGGCATTTGTATTGCATAGTTCATATTTCCTCCTGTCAGTAACATATAATATCTATTAAATTTTATACCATATAACTTAAATTTTGTCAAGTGATTATATAAAAAAAGAAGCAGACTGTTATGTCTGCGTTCTGCTCTGCTAATATCCCCTTGCCCATTATGGCGATATTTATGTTTCTTTTTTATTATATATCTTTTAGCCTTATTTGTCAATTATTTATTGGGTTATAATAAAAATAGAAGCCTTATCATCAGCTTCTATTTTTCCGCTTACCAGCTTACACCCTTTTCAACATCTCTCATCGTCCGTGTCATCTCTCATACCGTAAATTAAAAACTTATCAAAAGTTATGCGATTTAAGTTTTTAATATTAATTTTATATAAAATAGTTTTATATTGGACTTACGGTTATCCAAGTTTTCGTCAGTTTCACTTATCATTTAAGAATTACAACTGATTACTTCCTATAAAATTTCTGTATCTAATCAGGAACAATGGTAACAGAGTAACAATATCTAGTTTGTTATCCTGCTCATTTTCCAATAGATTACAGAAATATAATTTACTCAACATCTGTCATATTTATCTATTATACCCTACGAGCCTTTGTCCACATCCCAATTAGATAGGTTATCTCTAATGGCTTTTTTATTTTATCATAGTTAAAATAAAATGTCAAGATTTTTTAATAAAAAAGCAAAGTGTTTTAAGCACCTTGCTTTTAATAAAAGGATTTTTTAATAATAATTTTATTATTGAGGATATTATGATGAATAATTCATCACATATTGAAATTATACATCATATTTACTTTTTTGTCAATATGTTTTTTAGTTTACGTCCCAGTTTTTCCACATCCCCATATTATATTTTGCAAGATGTGTACCACAAGCCTTGCGAAGCATTATAACAAGCATATCTGCAACAGCATTTAATTTTACATAGTTTCTTGTCAATATCTGTATATCCTGTTTACTTACTCCGTATTTCTTTTGTGCTTCGTCTTCTTTTGCAAATATTATTTTTGTTATGCCTTTAATGGTTTCCTTTAATGTTATATCGTCAAATCCTGTAATATTTGTCTTTATTGATACAGGTTTGTCAATATTTAAAGACAAAGTTGTGTTTATAGGTTTTATTTCAGCCTTTAATATATTGTCCTCTAACATAACTTTATCAATATTGATTAAATCTTTTACTTGTTTTTCAGTTAAAAAGTTTTCGTGGTACTTGAATACTACATCATAAAAATTATCATATATTTTGCTGTTTATGTTTTCACATTCTTTTTTTAAGTTTTCTTTTTGTTCGTTATTTAACATTGTTATTCTCCTTTTAGTTTTATAATTGGCTAATATAATACATCTTTTGCAAGATGTATTATATTGCTTATTTTTTATAATATTGTGTTTTTTATATTTCCTCAAAGATTTTTTTGTATTCTTGTGTTTCATATTCTTTTACATCTTCAAGCGTAACAGGTCTGCTTGACTGTGTCCAGCTTATTCCGACTATTTGTTCAAGCCCCATTTCATATCCCAGTCTTATAAGTGCATATTCCAAGTAGCCTTTTGTAAATTCCAGGTTTTCACGCAAGTTATCTTTCAATGCTTTTATTCTTTTGTTTTCTTGCATACAGTCAAGGCTTTCCAAATATTCGTCCGTTAATAAATGTTCAACATACCAGCTTTCAGGGTCGCTGTCTATTTCTGCCATTATTCCCTCAGATGTGTCTTCAAAGTCTACTACCACTATGCAGCCACTATAATAGCCGTGTTCCAAATGAGCCTGTATAAAGTCTTCGTATTCAAATTCTACTCCTTTGTCATAGGCTATATCTTTTGCTTTTTCTATGTGGTCTTCCATTTGTTCTAATAATCTTTTTACTCCGTTTAAATTAGCGTTCAAATCAGCTTCCTCTGTATATTCTTTGTACCCAACACCTACTACGTCAAAATTTTTGCTTCCTCTAAAATTTATTGTTCCCATTTTCCATACCTCTTTCTTTTTCTTTTGTTTTTTACATTATTAGTATATCATATTTTATACTGTTTGTCAACACTTTTATTAAAATTTTTTATTAATTTTATAAATAAAGTATTTAACTAACTATAACTTGAAGTTTTTTTTTACTTGAAGACACAGTATTTATGATGTGGTATGTTTTTTATCTTTACGCAGGAATATATTTAGTGATATTTATATTAAAAATTAAAAAAATCCAGCCGTTTTTGGCTGGACTTCTTATTTATTCTGTTATTTCTTTTTCGTGCAAGTATTCTATATCGTTGTATGTGGCTCTGCTTGTTAAAATAAGTTTTGCCTGATTGGATAATTTTATAAACGCTTTCTTATCCCTTACTAAAATTTTATCTTTTTTTATTTGTATTGTGTTGCTATTTTTTTGAATACGTGCTTCAACGCTTGCACTTGATTTTTCAATCTTGGCGTATATCAGAATTTCATTTACGCTTAGATTTTCTTTTAATTCAGTTATTATATTGGCTAACTGTACGCTTGTAATTTGTGCTTCGTCTATGCTTACAAAGGCGTAGTTGTTTTCAAGTTCTACAACAAAGTTTATATTGTCTGTTTTTAAGTTTGAATTTAGACGCATTTTACAGTTTTCGTCTGTATGCTCCTTGCTAAAATTTATTACCTTGTCATAGTCAACATATTTGAAATATCCATAATACCCTAGATTTCTTCCAATGATGTATTCTTCTTTAGATGTTATTTTATTAATATCTAGTGTTATGTTATTTTCAATTATTGCAGTTGCTGCTTCTGTTATTTTTTTAATTAATTCTGTCTGCCAGTTATTTGAACTGTCTCTTAACTGTTTTATATCTTTTGAAGCACCTAACAAATTATATATTTCTATTTTTAAGTTTTCCTCTGATGTGCTGTTAAATGTCATCTTGTTAAATTTCTGTTTTTTATTATCGTAAATATATTTAAAAAATATATTATCGTTTATGTATTCCAGTTTGCTAACTGACAATGTTTTTCCGTTTCTTATAAATTCTCCAATGGAATTATTGTTGCTTATATGAACTGTATTTAATTTAATATTGTTATAGTTTATATTTTCAGTAAATGTCTTATTATCTTCAAAAAACTGCGATATTCCAGGATTTGAATTATACTTATAAATTGTTAAGTCCTTATTTTCTGTTAATTCAAATATTTTTAGTTCTCTGTTCAAGTTATCCTCTCTGGTATAAAGAGATACTTTTGTATTTATTTTATATAATGGGGTGTATTTTCTCGATAAATAAAATTCTATATAGTTTAGTAAGATGTTTACATCAGACTGTTTAAGCAATAATATTTCTACATTATCTTTATCTATGATGTCTACTTTAAATACTGGTTCTTTCTTTGCGTTTTTATATGTTATCTCACTATATGCTTGAGCCTTTATGTTTTTTTCTATTTCCTCTGCTAATTCTTGTACTTGGTCTACAGGGCTTATTTTTTTCAACATTTTTTCCATTTTCAATACCTCTTTCTATATCTTTTATTTTTTACATTATCATTGTATCATATTTTATACTGTTTGTCAACACTTTTTTAAAAATTTTTTATTAATATTAAAAAATCAGGATAATTTATCCTGATTAAAAATTTTTTTAATTTGCAATTCTTGCTTTGTTTATGTTATACATCTTCTCAATTTTGTTTGTTTTTAAAGCGTCTATGTCTTTTTGGGTAATAGTCTTGAAGCGAGAGCCTTTTTTGGTAAATACAACCTTTTTAAATCCTAACTCTTGACCTATTTTTAAAGTTGCATATTCAAGGTATCTTGTTACAAAGGGCATTACTTCTGATATTGTGCTTCGCAGTTTTTTATTTACTTTTTCTGCTTCTCTTTGTATTTTGTTTACACTCCACTCATTAAAGTCTATATGCTCATACCATAAATCTTCCTCCTTTGTAAAGCCAAGCATTGCTTCCTCGTCCTCGTTAATTTGCTCTGCCGTCATTTCGACGTTAATTTGTATTATTGCGCCAAGTCCGTATACTCTTTGTATATACTTTTCAAAAAATTCTCCGTACCACCAAGAAAATAAAGTTAAATTTTTTTCAATTGCGTACTCATTTAAAAATTTTATATGCTCGTCTATCATATCGTTTGCCTTTTTTAATAAAGGCTCGTTTATTTCATTTAGTCCTATTACAGTATCAAAGTTTAATCCTTTTCTAAATTGTTTCATTTTATAACATCTCTCTTTCGTTTTATTTTTTTAGTTACTTATTTTAATCATAGAATGTGCCGTTTAGCACATTCTAAGTCTGTCTATTAATTCTTTTGTAGGTGCGTCTACTTCATATCCGTATAGCACATCTACATATTTTGAGATTTTTATAATCTCAATTACCAAGTCTGCATTTTCCCTGTCCTTAATAAATACACTATACTCCGTGTTATCCATATAGTATTGTTTTTGATAGGTTCTGTTGAAAAGCGTAACCTCATATTCTATTCTGTTTATAAGTTGTTGTTCCTCTTGATTTTCATAATATCCATATTCCCAAAACATTTTTTATTCCTCCTATTTTTATTTTGTTGGTGCTACTTGTATATGTATCTTGTTAAATTCCTTTAAAAGTTCTCTTGAAATTTCTGTAATATTTGCAAACATTATTCTAAAGTAGTTTATGTCGTCTTCCCTAAAGATGTAGTCGTTTAATAATGTTTTTATTTCTCCTACAACTTTATTGTATTGAATATATTTGCTTTCAAATACAACTTCTAACTCATTATTTAAGTAAAATCTTATACAGATTTCCTCGTCAATGTTTAAGAATGGCTCTACGTGATTTATACATTGTGCCGCAAAATCTAAATGTTCTAACCCCTCTACTTCTTTGTTTCTTATCTTTTCTAATGCTTGGTTCATATTAATTCCAATTCCTTTTAACATCTCTTTCACTAATTCGTTTTCTCTGTAACTTCTCATTTTAATCACTCCTTGTATTGTTATCTTTTATCCTTTACATTATTAGTATATCATATTTTATACTAAAAGTCAACACTTTTTTAAAGATTTTTTCAATTATTTTTTCTATTTTTATATAACAGGCTACAGGCTATACAATAAAAAAACTCCCTGTTATAAGTTTTTGGCTTACACAGGGAACTGTAAATGCTTTAACTTTATTTATTTAATCGGTATTTTAATTTTAAAACAGGTTTTTTCTTGTAAATTTGTGTTTCTTCAACTATCATTTTGTTTTGAATTATTTTTTTAACATCTTTTTCCAGCAACTGATTTTTGCTTATCCCTTCAACAGCAATTCCATTGGCTGTATTTTGTATATTTATTCTTAAGTTATTGTATGTCAGTCTTATATGATAGAATGTATTTACTCCAAATGTTTTCTCAAAGTCATTTATGATGTCTATAATTGATATATCACACGGTATTGCTTCCAGTGTTCCAGCAATGTAGTTTTTTGATTGATACACTTTAATGTATGAGCCTTTATATTCAATTATAGTCTGTATTTGGTTTAGCGGTTTTTCTTCCATACAGTTTAACTGGTTTTGGAAATTTACTGCTCTGTCAAATGATATTGGTATTGGTTTTTCATTAGATGTAATTTCTCCAGCCAAGTTATTTTGAATTAGGCAGTTTTCTAATGTTATGCTGTCATTTGTTTTTATATATGTATCTAGTATTTTATAAATCATACCTGATATAGTTTTTATAAATTCAAACTTCATATTTAAGACTTGTCCTAAAAATGACAACTTATGATATAGTTCAGCAGCCTTTAGTTTATCTTTTATTATTACTGTAAACTTGTCATTTTTTGTCATATATAATCCAAGTATCTCCTTGCTGTCAGTTGCTGTTCTTTGGTAGTTGATAGTAATAATGTTGCTGAATATGTTAAAACATTCAACTGTCATTTTATTGCGGCTATCTTTTTTTATGTCTGCTAGGGATTTGTTTTTTATAATTCTTATTGTGTCTATATTGCGTCTGTTTATATTTTTTAATATGTTAATTTCACTTATTAAGTCAATACACTCATTTTTAGTATTATTGCTTCCAGTATCTATTTCTAAATATTTTGCTGCTTTTTTGTATTCCAGTATTTTTTCTCCTAGTGGTTTTGTAATTATTAAATTGTCAACTGCGTAAAATAATGCAAATAAACTTTTGCTCCATACTTTGTTTTGTATGTCTTTTAAGTTTTCGCTGATTTCTTTTGTTAATGCTATGTTATTAGTTATTATTTTAATGTTTTTATTGTCAATAATTGCGCTTGCTAAAAGTTTTTTTTCAGCATTTCTAAATCTAATTACTGTCTGTTCCTCAGATGTACTTTGACGCTTTATTTCGTCCTTGATATGTTCCATTATGTCCTTTATTGCTCTGTCTTGTTTTTCATTTGATATTGTTATGTTTTTTTCATTCATTTTAAATACCTCTTTCTTATTTATTTTTATAACTAATTATATCATATTTTATATATAATGTCAACACTTTTTCTTTTATATATTAAAAAAAGACTGCTTTTTTATTAGCAGCCTTTATTTTTATGTTTTATTTTATTACTTCTCCGTTTATTATAATAGTTGTTTTAAAAGTTCGTTCCGCAAAAAGTTCAACTTTTAAATTGTGTCCTTTGCTCAAAGCCTTGAATTTTTCAATGTCAGACTTTGATATTTTTTCTTTATTTATTAATATCTTACCTGCTTTTTTTATTATGCTGACGTCAATTCCGTTATAGTCATTTGGCATAATTTCCATTGTAATTGCTTTTTTCTCCCTGAATATTTCCCAGTATTTTTTTATCATTTGAACGGCTTCTTCCATTGAAAGTTTATAGTTGCACATAATATCTATGCTTTCTTTTGTGATTTTTACAGGCTGTATGTATTCGCCGTCCAGCATTTCCATATTTAACTGACAATAGTTGTCATTTGTTATACCGCTTAAATCGTTTGCTATTTTGCATATTTTATCAACTGTTAATTGCGGTTTTTCTAATAATCCAAGATTTTTGCACATCAGATAGTCTAATGTGTCTTTATTGTCAAAGTTAATGTGTTCTGTTACAACTTCAAATATTTCGTCATATATTTTTTGAAGCAGTTCCTTTTCATAGTATTTGTCATAGTTCCAGTGTGATTTTTGGCTATTTATTTGATAGGCTACGGTTGACGCTCCTAACAAGTCTTTTACTTCTATATTAAAGATTTCATTTATTGTGTTATGTCTTGCATATTTTTTTCTATGCTTATCTTTTATTTCTTTTTTTTCGGTACTTTTTTCTTTAATGTATTTTATATTTATGTCTTTACTATAATATGTAAACTTTATGGGTGTCATTTTGTTATTACTTGCACTTGGTACGATTACTAATTCAGAGTTGTCTCGGACAATTTTAACTTTGTTAAATTTTTTATATCTGTTAAACTCTTTTTCTTGTGAAAAAATACTTAATAGGTCGTTATATACACTGTTTGGAAATAATTCCAATTTATTTTGCTTGCTGTCATATTCTATTATAGTATTTTCTCCTGCGTCATTAAATGTTTTTTCACATATTTTAATGCTTTTATCAAGATAAAATACTGGCGCTAACGTTTTCATAATATTATATTCAGGTTCGCTTTTAACTTCGTCTGCAAGTTTTTCATCCAATAGGATTATTTTAACAATTCCGTCAAATGTTAGAGATACATCAGCAAGTTTGCTGTCATCGCTTGCTATTAATGTAAAACACTGTAGTCCTGTTAATAAGGTAAATCTGAATGTTCCAATAGTATCTTCCTGTTTTATGATTTCCCCCATTTCCTTTAAAATATTAAATGTTGCTCTGCTTTCAACTTTTATAACTTTCATTTTAAATACCTCTTTCTTTTGTTTTTTTACATTATCATTTTATCATATTTTATACATTTTGTCAACTCTTTTTTTAAAATTTTATTTGAAGGTGTCTGTGACTGCTACATCGTATTTCTTTTTAAGTTTTTCACATTGGGCAAGTTCCGCTTTTGTAAATTTATGCTTAAATACATTAATTTTATTGTCTTTTAAAATAACACCTATGTTTTTTTGCTTTGATACAGGTATTATGAACTTTATTTGCTCGTCTTTTTTTAAGCTGCTTAATATATTTGTGTTTTTAACAAAATCTTTTACGGTATCGGCTATTTTTGAAACTGGCACTTGCTCCTGTATTGCAATTTCAGTCTTTCCATATTTATGGCTTATTTCTGCATTAAATCCGTTTACTAAGGTATAAAATTTAATGTCAGTCACATTAACATTTGATGATATATCATATATTATTTTATAACTTTCGTCTGATGTTACATTAATCTTGTCCTTGCTTAAATTTAAACCTTGTATTATGGCTATTTCACTAATGTTTTTTGGATTTGCTACATCTTTTACCTCGTTTCTAAGTTTGTTTGCTATTAATTTAATTGCCGATGTTAAAAATAAATATTTTTCATTTAATACATATATATTAGATGTTATATCTTTTAGCATATTTTTTGATATGTTATATATTTCTAAAGCCTTAAAAATATTTTCTATTTCAATTACATTTCTTACGCTGAATATTTCGGAGTTTATATTGCTTTGTGTCTTTGTTCCTATTTTATAGTATTCTATATGTATTCCAGCGTCATTAAATTTTAATTCTCTTATTTCATAGCCTTGACTGTCTATGCTATATGATATTTCACAATTTAAGCGCTTTATGGTTATTTTATGTACATTTAAGTTATATATGTTTATATCTGATTTTAAGCATTTCTTAAAATCTGTTTCTTCATCTGCCGTGATGTCAATACGTTTTGCTTCTGCAAAGTATTTTGCTATCCTTGTATTTTTTATTTTTAATTCTATGTTATTTTTAGTAAATCTGTTATCTTTGCTGTTTAAAAGGCTTCTGAAAAACGACAATATTTTTCCCTGCATATCTGCCTTGATTTCATTTGCTGTGTTTAAACTTTTTATGGATATTACTATACCTTCTTTATCTTTTTTATAATTCGCTATGGTTGTATCGCTTTCATATTTCTTTATTTCAAATTTTTCCATACTGTCTTCAAATACAGCCTTTTTTATTGTAATTGCTACCTCCAGCAAGGTTTCTGTTCCTATTTCATAAATTTTCATTTTATTTGTCCTCCTGATTTAATTTTATATATAAA
>ERZ773049.238-NODE-238-length-35040-cov-10.718679_pt1 | contig 35040 bp, 26 predicted proteins | sample MGYA00580633_ERZ773049 | MGnify/ENA primary metagenome ERZ773049 (study PRJEB29015, sample SAMEA2737991) | human oral metagenome | biome: human oral; feature: human-associated habitat; material: dental | place: China | collected 2066 ...
AAGACGGTGCGCTCAGGGCTGAGTGGCAGTGCCCTCCACACGGAACTGCACGCTCAGGGCCAAGTGGCAGTGCCGCCCATACTGCCACTCGACGTCGAGCGTACCGAAGATGTCGCGCTGACTCCCGATGACCTCGCGTACGCGGAGGCGGTGGCCCTCCCGCGCGTGGTGCCCGGTCACCCCCGCCTCGCGGGGTCCATGACCTCATCGGAGAATGTGCCTCTGCCACGCCGACGCGGCCTGGCGGGGCATCGCCAGGCGCGGGGAGGTCCGTTCGGACCCGCGTCTCTTCAGGATCGACTGGCACGTCGCGATGGGCCCCTCTGAGCTCGGGGCCGCGAGAGGGACCCGGGACGCCCGAGGAGGCCGCAGGGGCCCGAACATGACCGAAAGATCGACCGATTCCAGGGAGCCTAGCAGGGGGGGTTAAACACTCATTCTGTGTCTCTTTAGCCCAAAGGAGAGAGGCTTATGACCCTCTTGTTGGCACGGCAGAGTTGCTCTTGCACATGTGTAACGACACCTTTGCGTGCAGCGTGTTCATGGCCCTAAGGGAGAGGGCGTATGTTACCATGACTTTTAGTCAATCTAGAGGCATGTGCTTCTCTTTTGTGTGCTCTGGAATTAGGGGGATCGGTAGATATATGTGGCTGGAATTCAAGACCTACGTAATAGCGGGAATGATGTATCTAAGGCTCAGGTATGTGCTATGGCTTATGGTTGTCGTTGGTGTTGTGGGATTCATCGTCGTAGGCAACGCCGACGCGGGAACCTACGCTGGTTATGCGGCGGGATCCTTCTTTGATCCCGAACGGTATGAGGACACGATGTGGACCTCCCGCTATGGTGATTACTCCGGCCTAAAGGCAGCCGACGTCAACGCACAGCTTTCGGCCATGAGGAACAAAGCCATTCCGCGCCTCGCATTCTTTGGCATGTTGGCTATATCTGCTTCTCTGCTTGCCTATGCCGCCATGCGTGGGTGGGAGAACATGGAGGATTTCATCAAGGAGAAGCAACAGCAGATCTCCGGACTCAAGGACTATCTCGACAAGATCTGCGCACGAGAGGCTCCCAGACGAAAGGCAGTGGTCTTAGGCGATATTTCCCTCGCCGAGCAAGATCGCTGCTTCTGTGCCGTCGAATATCTATGCCAACCCGACGTTGACGGGGGCATAGCGGGGACCCCCGTAAGCGCCTCCCTTGCGCTAGATGCCCGCGCGCTCGTGCGTCGCAAGATAGCGACAAAGCTCTTTTTGTTGCTAAACGGTCTGTGGCAGGATGCGGCTGGCCACATCGTAGCCCTTCCCTTGCCTCCGTCTTTATCCCTCCCCCTGCCTGATGTTGATGACGCAGGAGCTGGTGTGACCGTGCAGCCCCCTGTGCCGAGCGCATCAACGGCGCACGCCACAGGAACCGCTCAAACTACAGATGCAGCGCACGTCACAAGCTTCTGCCCCAGCTGTGGCATGTGCTTAGGCGGGCAAGCACGATTCTGCCCCAGCTGTGGGCACAAGCTGATACCGTAATGGCCGACGGCCTTTCTAATCCCGCAGGGAGGAGTTTATATGTTCTGTCCTCAGTGTGGTTCACGAAATCAAGATGAGGCAAAGTTCTGCAAGATGTGTGGCACCAGTCTTATCAGGTTCCAACCTGCGACTCCTACGACTGCGAAAGTCCCTGCACCGGCACCTCCTGCCGATCCTCAGCCTGAGTCCGCGCCTGCTGTGGCAGCTGTCATACCCTCTGTTTCTGAACCGGTCCCTGCGCCTGCGAAGCCAGTCCCTACACCCACTACTGTAGATACTACTACAGAGCCCGATTCAGACCCCGCGCCTGCGGAGCCCGAGGCGGAGCGCATCGTAAGGGAGTCACCGCAGGATCTGAAAGTGAGGATACTCTGCATCGTATGTGGGCCCCTTTACAGCATCGCTGCCCTCTGCTTGCTTCAGCAGGGCAAGCTGAAAGACAGTGCATTGTTCTTGTTACTCCTGCTTGCCTATGGGATCTGGCTTACTGTGGGCTTCTTCACGCGTGGATGGCGACTTGTCATCTACTGATGGTGGGGTGTTCGCGATCTCGCCCGCCCTCCGACTCTTCTGGGGAGTGTATGCCGGCGTCTATGATGCAACTTGGGATTCTAGGCTTACGCGAGAGGTTGGGGAGGTTCTCTTGGGAGAGCTTCGGCGCTTGAGGCGACATTCTGTGACAGGCTGCATCGTTGACCTGGGTTGTGGTACTGGGCTTAACGGATGGGTACATGCCGGTGAGGATGAGAAGGTGGTGGGTGTAGACGCATCTCCAGCTATGCTCAGGCGTGCGTGTGGGCTGAGAAGGATAGATGTGGGCGTGCAATCGGACGTTGCTGCGACGGGGCTTCCTGCTGCCTCGGCAGATGTGGTGCTTGTGGCTAATGTCCTGCAGGTGCATGTGACTCCTGCGGCTGTACTCGTTGAGGCGGCCCGGCTTCTTGTTTCTGGTGGGCTTGTGGTATGCGTATGGCCAAGGGGGGGTCTAACGCTTAACGGGCTGCTCCAAGCGGACCTGCGCTCGGGTAGGGGCATTCTCAGGTCCCTTGGAGCTGCTCTCTTGCGCCTGTGTGTGGGCATATATGGGGCGCTTGTCGGCGCACGTGTTCAGTCGGGAGCAGATGTGGAGAGAGCCGTTCTCTCTTGGGTGAACGGCGGCAGGCGGAGGCTTCTTGCGTCTGGCGTAGCGCATGATGTGTCCAGGTACGCGGTAGTACGGGTGTGGAAGTAGCACGTAGCCGTGGCAATAGGGAGGAGCGCGACATGTTCTGTGCCAACTGCGGGACTCGTCTAGAGGACGAATATAGATATGCTGGCACTGACTCGGTCAGTACTCGGATCGTCTCTATCGGCATGGGTGGTCCGGAACAAAACGGTTTAGTCTCAAGCCTTGTGGGATAGTCCCTACACCGCTATCGCCTCCCGCTCAGGCAAGAAGCGCCTGCTTGCGCCGATTTCGTAGCACTAAATCGATTTCAAGTTCTCTGGCATCTTCCCCTATCGGGGATCCGTCAATTTAGGGAGACATGGTCAATGACGATTTGGGCCCCTATTACCCAATATCGATTTTTTCAATGTTGGGAAATAAGTGGGATAGTATCGTCGATGCTGCAGGGGGTGTAGGATGAGGCTCATCAAGAGAACACGCTATCTGGAAACGCTCGTCGACGTGATGGGCACGCCCGATATCAAGGTGATCACCGGGATAAGGCGAAGCGGCAAGTCCAAGCTTCTCGAAGCGCTGCGTGATTACATATTGGCAAACGTCGCGGACGCGAACGTCATCCACGTCAACTACAACCTCGACGACTTCGAGGGGATCGCCGAATACCATGCTCTCCTCAACTACGTGAAGGACAGGTACCAGCCCGAGGCCGTAAACTTCCTCCTGATCGACGAGGTTCAGATGTGCGAAGGGTTCGAGCGTGCCATCAACAGCCTCCACGCCTCGGAGCGCTACGACATCTTCATCACCGGCTCCAACGCGTTTCTGCTGTCGAGCGATCTTGCGACGTTGTTCACGGGCCGTACGTTCGAGCTTGAGGTGTTCCCATTCTCGTTCTCCGAATTCTGTGAGTACTACGGGCGGACGGACGTCGACGACGCGTTTGATGACTACGCGCTCCAAGGCGGCATGTCCGGCTCATACCTTTACAAGAACCCCGTGCAACGCTTCAAGTACATCGCGGACGTGTTTCGTACCCTCGTCATGCGCGACATCGTGCAGAGGCATAACGTTCGCAACAAGGTGATGTTGGACAAGATAGGCGACTTCATGTTGGACAACGTTTCCAACATCACGTCGGCAAGGAGCGTCGCGAATGCTCTTGGGAGCGGCGGCTCCGTCCCCAACCACAAGACCGTCGGCGCCTATATTGGCTACCTGTGCGACACATTTGCCCTCTACCGGATCAGGCGCTACGACATCCGTGGGAAGAAGCACCTCGCATCCGGCGAGAAGTACTACCTGGCTGATCATTCCTTCAAATACGCGCTGCTGGGCACGAGGGACATGGATTGGGGAAGGACCTACGAGAACATCGTGGCCATTGAGTTGCTCAGGCGTGGCTATGAGGTGTATGTCGGTGCGCTCTACAAGAAGGAGATTGACTTCGTCGCCATCAGGCAGAGCGAGAAGACCTACATCCAGGTGAGCGATGACATCAGCTCGGATAAGACCTTCGAGAGGGAGGTCTCCCCTCTGTTTCAGATCAAGGACGCCTACCCGAAGATGGTAATCGCGAGGACGAAGCATGGCGAGTATACTCACGAGGGCGTGAGGATCGTCGACATCGCACGCTGGCTTGCAGGATAACTTCTTTAGCAGGAGGCAGGGAGGTATCTGTCGGGCAACGACCGATGGAACGGTTGACCTCATCTATCCTATGGACACGAACCAGAGTAGACCGTGCGGGTGATAGCTCGGGCAGTACCAGGATCGTCTCCATCGACATGGGTAGTTCGGAACAAAAGCTCATCTATGGGGTGCGATCGACTGGGATCAACTGGCTCGCGTTAGTTGGGAATCGCGTGTGTTTCATGGATGACCGTCAAGTGATGTCAGTGGCAACTGATGGGACGGACGCGAAAGTTCTATACAATGTTCCGTCAAACCTGAACAGTCGGATCGTTGCGACGGGAGAAAGAATACTCTACTTGGAAACCAGTGAAGTTCCACGCGACGGGATGACCGTGGAGGCCGACACCTGGGACCTTCAAAGCCTCTCAATTGATGGTGGGGTGCCTGTGACCTTAAGAGCAGGGATCGATTTCTACCATGCTTCTGTCCACAACCAAGGCGGGCATCTGCTAATTATGGAAAATGGGCAGGATGTGGGAAGCGCGGGCGAGCGGGTTGCGTCCGTTGGCACTGATGGCTCAAGGTACACGGAGTATTCGCTAAGAGGTACGACCTTTGGCAATTAGCCTGCTTGCCATGGACTGCAAAGTCGTCTTGCGTCGCTCCCAGAGCCTCGCAGCTCGCCATCAACCATACGCTTTTCTTACGGTTCTCTGACTAGCTGTGAAGCATTCGCCATTTAGCATGCTGCTATGCAGACAAATCAGCACATTTAGCAGTATACTTTACGGATGGAACGCTGAACGCACAGCGCCTATTTGGCAAAGGATCAGAGCATGGCTTCAACGCGCTACTATCTGGACTACCTCAACAACCAGATCGACATCTCCCCGGCTAACAGCCAAGAGGAGCTTGACGCAGCTCAGCTGCTCCAGTCATTGATGGACGAGCATGGCCTTGACACCACAATGCAAGAATTCGATGCCCCTGCGGGAGGTGAATTTACGCACGACCTCACGTGCGTGCTGCTCTTCTTTGGAATGGTCATGAGCGGTGTGTTGGATAGTGCCGTTGGTGTTGTCGGTAGGGTCATCGTGCTCGTGTGCGTGGCCCTCCTTGCCCTTCGCTTTGGTGGCTATGACCTCCTGGGAGGGATTGGTCCCAAGGCGAGGAGTCAAAATGTCATTGGCGTACACCGCGCCACGGGGCCTCTTGTGGTCAAGGGCAATCGGCCGATCGTTATAGTTGCGCACTACGATAGCCCTAACGAGAACCCGCTCTATCGTCGCAACTTCGTTAGCCTGCTTCCTGTCATCAAGAGGATGAGCCTCTGGCTGGTCATTCTCGTATCCCTCTGCACCCTGCTTCAGCTGATTGGCGCCATTCCCGAGGTCGGCCGCCATGTCTTCTGGGGCATCGGTATTGTGGCGGGCATTCCGCTGATCGTCATCGGGGTGGCAAATATATATGAGAGGTTCGCACCCTGTACGGTGGGAGCTAGCGATAACAAGTCGTCTGTCGCTGCCCTGCTCGGCGTTATGGACATGGTACGTCCCGCCGATGACGATGCCAAGCGGCAGGCCGCTGCGAATCTTCGCAGTGAGGTCGAGCGAGGCGTTGCGGCAGGTCAGGCTTCAGTGGATGAGGCTGATGGTCTTGGAGAGCCAAGCGAGGGGCCCCAGGCTGAGGAGGCTCAAGTCGCCCCTAAGGACGTGGGCCAAGCCGATGGCGAAGGCGCCAAGGGCGGTGAAGAGGATGGTTCGGTCACAGAAGGCTCGCCTGCCATGCGCGAGACTGAGGGAGAAGCGCCAGACGCTGAATCCTTGTCCCATGAGTCATCAGATCGTGACGAAGACAGCCAAGAACCAGACCAGGATCCGAGGATAGGTCCTCTTTCAGGAGTTTTCGATAGGGTGCGCAAGGGTACGGGAGGCCTCTTTGGTAGGATTCGCTCGGCTGCCGTCAAGGAGCCAGAGCCTATAGAGGACGACCGCTATGGCTTCGCCCCCGAGCCTCCCTCTGTGGTGGCGACGCCTCGGGTGCCGGCGATGGAGAAGGGTGTGGGAGCTGATGACGATACCATAGGTGCCTCGATTTCCACTCGTGTCCCAGGGGAGGGGATCGAGGCGAACATATATAGACAGAATGGGGATGGGTCAAAGTTCGACCCAGACACGATCGTCGCGAACACTGCGCCGTCCGCAGGCGATACTGAAACTGCAGAGACTCTGGAGGTACCTATCGTGAGCAAGCCCGAACCCAGGCCGGTGACTTCGAACGCTACGCGCAGAGAAAGGCGGGTCCCAAAAACGCGGGCTTCCTCAACAAGTGAGCCACAGGCCGTTGCGCAAGCCAACGAGCACGATGTCGTCCGTCGCGGGGCAAGTTTCATCGAGAGTCTCCAGATCCTTCCCTCGGACTGCGAGATCGTCTATGAGATGCCCCCACGCCCCAAGGTCGATCTGTCGAAACTCCCTGAGGTCCCCGAGATACCCGACTTCAAGGTCGAAGACTTCTATAAGCCGGTTGAGTCCGTTGATGAGGAGGAGCCACAGGAGGAGCATACCGGCTCCGTCCCCACCTTCTTTAGCGACAGGGAGCGTAAGGTCAAGGCGAGAAGGGACACGGCCGCGCGCACCGAGGCTGCGGAGTCGCGCTCATCTGCAGCGGGTACAGACGATGCGTCTTACGAGCCTGGTTCAGATGACACCTACGCGGACTATGGTGAGGGCGGCGAGGACGCTGCCTATGCACGGAATGCTCGGGACATGCTCGAGAACACAGCTGACGCCGAGTATGAGTCCATGGGCGTTGGGGGTCGTGGGGGCTTGGCGGACTTGTCTCAAAGAATCGCTGATATTCTTGCTAAGATTCGTGAGGCGTTCAGGAGCTTGGTCGAGCGCATCACCCAACGTAAAAGGACCGTTAGCGGGAACACGGCGCAGTACGGGATGATCGCAGACGAGCAGGACGAGGATGACCAGGACTCCGATGACTTCTACTACGATGATGACAGCCAGGAGCCACAGCAGGAAGGTGTCGAGGACGATGACGTTGCCATCGAAGGGGAGTATGTCGTTGAGGATGACGTGCAGTACGACTCCGATGGATCTGATGATGACACTAAGGCATTCGCTCGTGATGAAATGAGGGTGGATGCCACCGTGTTGGAGGATGAGGGTGACGCTGAAGGTGAGCTTGGCGATACCCAACCCGACGGTGCCCTGCCCCGCTTTGATGATGCCGACACGACGGGAGGGTTGGTCGAGGGGGATATGAGCGGCCTCGACACCAAAGATGAGGATGTGAGGCCGGACGAGAGAAAGAGGCCGAGGCCAGTGGATGACCCGAGGTGGGGAACGTCTGACTTCCGCCCCGCCCCTGTGGATGACGGAGACCCGAGTGGGGGCGTGGCGCATCGAGCCGTCTTGTTTGACCTCCCTGACCCATCGCTTATGCCGAAGGACCCCCTTGCGCCTGACGACCTGGGGTCAGCGACCTCGTACGACTCAGGTCAGACGAGTGCCAGTGTGCGACCGGTTCGCGGGACGCGCGAGCCCATTGGTATCGTGAGGCCAAGTCGTGACTTTGGCGCAGAGGCTGGAGAGGGTAGCCAGGTACGCGAGAGGTATGCTCGTACGACCAGGGATCGCGGGGGCGAGTCTGGGTATTCGGGCGGCAGCCGCAGGAGCCAGGCTGCTGACGATAGTTTGGCGAGCGAGTGGAGCAGGGCTGATGTAGGCCATGATGCCGGGCAAGATGGACGTACCATCGGAAGTCGAGATCGTCGGAGCGGCGGCAGAGTGGATGGCGACCGTCCCGCATCTGCGGGTTCACGTCCAGACACACGCAGGTGGAAGGGCGGTGCAACCGAGCGCTATGACCTTCGAGTCGTCGACGAGCGGGTCCGTGAGGGAGAGTGGGATGACGCACAGCAGCAGCGCCCTACTAAGGAGGACCTACGCGAGGCGATACTGGGCATGGGGGATGACGAGCTCATCTCGCATGACGTGTGGTTCGTTGCCCTTGGCGCATCCTCGATTAGGCACGCTGGTATGCGAGAGTTCCTTGCTGACTTCAGGAAGTCGGTAAGGGGTGCCTTTGTCGTTAACCTTGACTCCGTTGGTGCCGGGGACCTGACCATCTTGACGAGCGAGGGCGCAAACGAGACTCGCCGCTCGGACCGCCGACTGGTGAGGTTACTCGGATCGGTTGCAAAGGACCTACATATTAACGTGAACAGGAGGCGTTACATCTGGACCGAGACCGACGCGACGCCTGCCATGCATGCCTCCATGCGAGCAGCCACTCTCATGGGTCTCTCGCATGATGGTGTTCCGGAGCTTTCGCACACGGTAGACGATGTCCCCGAAAACGTAGATGCCGAGCAGGTCGTCTCTGTGACAGAACTCGTGTCGGAGATCATTCGTCGCTCGTAACCATGGCTTTTGCGACGCTGTGCTCGCTGGGTTTCTGTGTGGGCTGTGTGACTACGTGGGCCAACCGAATGTGACCACCCGCCGTCGTCCGGCATGGCCGACGGCGGGTGGTCGTGTTCTCATGACGGGATCACCTCCCCTGAGCGTTGTGTGAGGGAGTACTTGTCCCACATTGCGTGATACCCATATGGGTGTTACGGGCTCTTGTATGAGCGAGCGAGCGGATACGACCATTGTGTCTCACCCTTTCTGTCTTGGTGCCATCTGAACTACCAAGAGGGTAGCGGGGCACCGTTGCAGGATGCTCGCATCCAGCTGCACTTGGCTCTCGCCTTGAGGCGAAATGTGAGGAGAGTTCGGGATATACCCTGCTATTTGCCCAATGGGCGAGCAGGAGGAGCCACTTACCCGTAAATTCTGTAAAATGCCTGAATTCGTGTTACCATATCTCTGATCATGAGCGTAAACAGGGACATATACCGGGCAGTTCATGAGCGTAAGTGGCTGAGCGTGGAGTACCTCAATGGGCAGGGCCGAACCACACGCTATTGGGTTGGCGTCAAGGACATCGACCCCAGGCAACGTACGCTCAGGGTGCGCGGCATGCACCTGGGGAGCTATACCGTCAAGGACCTTACCATTCGTGTGGATGGTATTGAGTCGTCCTCACTGATCGACGAGTCATACTTTCCCACCCCACCTGAGCTTATCGAGCGCATCGATCGCGACGAGGATCGGTTCTCATCCATCTTTGGCACGGTACCTAACCTTAACGTCCTTAACTACCTGGCCGATTGCAGCAGGCTCAACGTAGCGCCCGCCACCAAGGAATTCTCGCTCATCAAACGTGTCGATGAGGACTCCTTTGCCCGAGGGGCGCTCTGCCTTGACAGGGAACAGTTTGCCGCCGTCGTCAAGAGAGCTCAGGACAGGGCTCGCTATCCGCACAAAGGGCTTCGTGCGAAGTTTGAGCAGCTTGCGCTCAACGTCCTCTCGGTACGCGGGGCGGGTGGCCTCTATGTCATCGCCTATCGACAGCTGCGTCTTGACCCCGAGCGTCGCACATTGGTCATAGGCCATAACACGATACTGTGTCGCGAGTTCGTCGTGCGAAACGGGAGGGCGTTTGAGCGTCAGTCCATCAGGCGTTATCTGGGAGAGGAGGACCTTCATCTGCTCTCGTCCTTTGACGAGAATCGCGAGCGTATCAAGGACCTCATGGCTAAGCGGATCAGCGCGCCCCGGCTCGTCGATGACGTTCCGTACCTCCTCATCATCACGCGTGATGCCACCGTTGACCTGCAGAGGGAGTACGATGGCATCTATGCGATGTATGAGCGCGGCGAGCCGACCGTGCCCATAAAGGCGTTCTTTGGGGACCTGACCAAGCGTCCGGTGCGTCGCCGGGAGTTTCCGCTCATCCTTCTTGACCAGCACATCAACATGGACCAGCTCACCGCGACGCATCAGGCGCTCAAGTATCCGGTGACCTATGTGCAGGGTCCACCTGGCACAGGCAAGACGACCACCATCGTCAATATCCTGGTCAACGCCCTGTACAATGAGCGCACGGTGCTCTTCGCGTCCTTTAACAACCATCCCGTGGACGGGGTGTTCAAGAGCCTGGGGAACTATAGCTGGAACGGGAAGGCGCTTCCGCTACCTGTGATACGCCTTGGAAACAATGCCGTCATGATCCAAGCACTCGAGCGCATGCGCACGCTCTACGAGCTTGTCAAGGATGAGTCCGTCACGCCCGATAGGATGATGGAGTTGTCCCGAATCGATGGCAAGCTTCGCGCCAAGGACCTCAGCGACCTCCTGAAGGAGTACGAGGAGAACCTTGACCTGCAGGAACGCAAGGAGTGCATAGAGAAGCTCGCGAAGGATGCCGATGATTTCTTCTTTAAGCTCGAACTGCAAAGTGTGCAGCTTGAGCTTGTGCGCAAGCGGCTGAAGAGAGTCGAGCCTGCCGAGAAGACGCTTGAGCGGGCGCTCAAGCTCATGGACAGGGACCAGGAGAGCCTCCTTAGGCAACTCTTCTGCCTATCTGTGCGTCGCATCAAGCGCCTAGGCGAGCCGCGTGTCGATGAGCTGCGGGAGATCGTGTTCTCAACGCAGGCCGATGACGAGCGCGTGACAGCCTTCAATCATTATCTCTCGGATACGGATAACCTCAAGAAGTTTCTGCGTATCTTTCCCATCGTTGCAACCACCTGCATCTCTGCGCATAAGTTAGGGCAGCCCGTGCCAAGCTTCGACATGGTGGTCATCGATGAGGCGAGCCAGTGTGACAGTGCCTGCGCGCTCGTGCCCATAGTCCGGGGGCAAAACCTCACCTTGGTGGGAGACCCCGCCCAGCTCTCTCCGGTCGTGGTGATCGACGGGACGGACAATGCCACGCTGAGGCGTACCTACAACATACCCGACGAGTACGACTTCATAGAGCACTCGGCATACAAGACCTTTCTCGCCTGCGACTCGGTGAGCAACGAGATACTCCTGCATGAGCACTATCGCTGCGACGAGAAGATCATCGGCTTCAACAACCGCAAGTACTACAACGGTAAGCTCAGCGTGAAGAGCGGTCGCAACTCGCCTGGCGCGCTTTCGTACTATAACGTTGAGGAGGACGTCTCTCGCGAGAAGAACGTCGCGCCGGCCGAGGCAGCCGCCATCGTAGACTACGTGCGCAAGAACTGTGACAAGCAGATAGGGATCATCACGCCCTTTGCCAGACAGCGTGAGTATCTGTTGTCCTCCCTCTCTGCGCAGGGCTTTGATGACGTGCCCTGTGGGACGGTCCATGCCTTTCAGGGAGACGAGAAGGACGTGATTCTGTTCTCGCTCGCCCTGACCGATCGCACCACACCCGCCACCTATGCATGGGTGGCAAACAATCAGGAGCTGATCAATGTGGCGACGTCACGTGCCCGTGACGAGTTGGTCATATTTTCCAACGACAGGGAGCTTGATCGCTTGCACAGGTCGATGAAGGGACCGGATGACCTCTGTGAGTTGGTACGGTACGTGAAGCAAAACGGGAAGTCGCTGGTGACGCCTCGCTCTGTGTCATCTCGCGCGCTTGGAATCAAGCCATACAGCACCAAGACCGAGGCGGCGTTCCTTGAGAGCCTTAACCATGCGCTGAGCAACGTGTTTACCTCTCATGTGCGCCATGTGGTGCATCACGAGGTGCCCATAGCACAGGTCTTCGACGAGAACGTGGCTCAGCAACAGCTCTTCTACAGCGGTCGATTTGACTTCGTGGTCTATGAGGTGGAGCCTGACGGAACTGAGGTCCCGGTCTTGGCCATCGAGCTGGATGGCAAGGAGCATCGGGCAAACGAGGCGGTGATGAGACGCGACGAGCAAAAGAACGAGATATGTCGCAGGCATAAGCTGCAGCTCATCCGTGTTGAGAACTCCTACGCCCGTCGCTATGCCTTCATCAAGAGCATCTTGGAGAAGTTCTTCTCCATTCGACATTAGACATGGAACAAATCAGGCTGACGGATGGGCTGGGGCCGCGCCCCGGTCTTGATGCCTTAGAACCCCCCCGCAGATTGGCGGGTACCGAAGAAATAGGCTCAACTGGGCAAACGTCCTCGTGATAGTGCCCGCCAGATTCTGGGGCACTAAGCCCCAAGCTTTTGCGGGCAGGCGGGGATGCTCTGCGGGACCCTCCAGGATGTGCCGAAGCCTTTGCTGTATCCATAAAAACGCAGTCTTCCCGTACGAGGGAGACTGCGTTTGCTTACGTGGAGCGGGCGATGGGAGTCGAACCCACCTCAGTAGCTTGGGAAGCTACGGTTCTACCGATGAACTACGCCCGCATAGAAATGAATTTTAGCACAGAGCCGCGAAACCCCTCAGTCCATTGAGCGTTCTCGTGAGTGCACACGATAAGCCCAGAGACGATAGTGCTCGTTTAGTGACCCACATATACGCGCAAGCCTGCCTCAGCGTTTGGACGTCGGTTTCGATAAGTTGGCGTAAATCATGAAGAAGCCCATCAGCAAGTACACCAAGCGTATACTACGCGCTGCAACGTCTCAAACAAATTGGGGTTTTACCTGGGACTTTACTGGGGCAAACAATGAGACCGAAACGCGTGAACACAAGCCTTCCTGGCCATCATTTGCGGGTTTGGGTCCTGTTGCTCGCTCCACGTGAGCAGCGCGGCTTCCTATTGGGCTGCTTTTGTATGCCTTGTGGCTCCTGTCGACGTGGTGAGCACCGCACTTGATCGAGAGTGAATGACGGGATTTTCCTTATCGCGCCAAGGTCCTTGAAAAAGAGTATCGGAGGGATGTTTTCATGAGCAGCCGACTAAGTGCCGAGGAGTGTCGTCGGGCGATGGAGGGTCTCGCTCCTCAGATAGAGCGCTATGCGGAGCTTCTCGTTCGCAAGGGCGCCGCGATCAAGCCGGGCCAAGAGCTTGTGCTCCAGGCGCCCGTTGAGCGTGCCGACTTTGTGCGCATCGTCGTCAGGGCCGCCTATAGGGCAGGTGCCGGGCACGTCACCGTCATCTGGCGTGATGACGTTGTGCAGAGACTCACCTTTGAGAGCGTCGCGCTCGACTTCTTTAAGCACACACCCTCGTGGCAGATTGAGCAGCTGAACTCCCTTGCTGAGGCCGGCGCAAGCTTCTTGTTTCTGGATGGCTCTGACCCTGCGGCATTCGATGGTGTCGATCCGGCTAAACCAGCTGCGGCATCACGTGCCAGGAACAGCGAGTGCCGTGCCTTCAGGGAGGGCATGGATTTTGGGCGCAACGTCTGGTGTATCGCCGGGGTGCCTGTGGTTGCCTGGGCAGAGAGGATCTTTCCGGGGGTGAGTGCGAGCGAGTCTCTCTATAGATTGTGGTGTACGATCTTGAGCGTTGCCCGTGCGGACGGTGATGACCCGCAGGGCACATGGGAGACGCACAATGCGACCTTCGAGAAGAACAAGCGGATTCTGAACTCCAATCGTTTCGTGGGTCTTCGCTATGCCTCAAGCAACGGGACGGACCTCACCATTGGCCTCAACGAGGGCCATGTTTGGGAGGGGGGCGCGGCGCGGACAGTTGACGGAACAGTGTTCTTTCCCAACATACCGACCGAGGAGGTGTTTACCACCCCAGACCGCAGGCGGGCCGAGGGCATCGTGCACTCTGCGCTGCCGCTCGTGCACGCGGGCAGTATCGTGGAGGACTTCTGGTTCATTTTCGAGGAGGGCCGTGTCATAGATTACGGGGCCGAGCGGGGTAAGGACGTCTTGAGGCATATTCTCGAGACGGACGAGAACGCGGTTCGTTTGGGGGAGTGCGCCCTCATCTCCAAGAACACGCCCATCCGGCAGAGCGGCATTCTCTTCTATGACACGCTCTTCGACGAGAACGCAAGCTGTCACCTCGCCTTGGGCATGGGTTTTCCCGAATGCCTTGAGGGCGGGTTCAAGCTTGATAGGGATGAGCTGCTTGCGCATGGCGTCAACCAATCCCACACGCACGTGGACTTCATGATTGGAACCGAGGACCTTAACGTATGGGGCATCAAGGCAGACGGTGCAAAGACACCACTATTTGTGAACGGCCAGTGGGCCTGGGAGAGCGAGTAGAGTATCTGGCGTGAGGGGTCGGTTGAGGCTGTGAGGGCGCATCGAGCGTGGTAGAATGCAAATATGGGTCGTTAGCTCAGTTGGCAGAGCAGGAGACTTTTAATCTCAAGGTCAAGGGTTCGACCCCCTTACGACCCACCATGGGACACGAGGCCAGGGGGCAAAACCCCTGGCTTTCCCATATGGACGGAAGACCGCGCGCCGCTAAGGGTCGCTAAGGTTCTTGCCAAAGAGCTGCTTTTTGGTTACGCCTGCTTTGTCTCTCTCGTGTTCTGGAGCCTTACCCTGGTCTGGAGTCGGAATCTGGATCCCTTCCACTACTGGGCTCGTCGAGTGAGATATCAGGTTCCGGCTGATACGAGTAGAGGCTTGCCGTAGGCACCATGAAGTCAATCCTGTCGATCTGGCGGCACACTCTCAGCAGTTCTTTGCCAAGCGCGTGAAATCCCAGTGACTCGTCTCTGGATAGCCTCACATGAAACGCATCGTAGTAGCGACGTGTATCGCATCCTTTGGGCCGACCTCATAAGCCTGACCTCCCGGCACTCCCTTAGCCCACTGGACGCAGACCCGAGCCGACGCCTGCTCCGAGGGCCCGCGCCCTGCTGCGAAGAGCCATGGGCCGCCGTCCGCGCGCGACGACCGTCTCTGGCGCCATGCGACATGAGGTCCTCACTCACAGGGGCGGGAACGCGCGTCAGCCGCGACGTCGCGGGCGGCGGGTGCGCGACGGTTGCCAGGCCCGACCTGCGGGGGACGGCGCCGGGGCCGCGCGCGGCCTGGGACCTGGCTGCACGGAAAGGCGCAGTCTGCGGCTCTCATATCGCTCAAACTGCGCCTTTCGGTCACGTCGCCGCCCAGGAGGCGTGGGGCGCGACCCCCCCGCCAGCCTGCGGGGCACTATGGGAAGTGGCCCAACTGGGCAAATGTGCTCGAGCAACCCCCCGCCAGGCTGCGGGGGGGTTGCGCCGGGACCCGCAGGCCTCGGCCTGGGGCCCTGGCGCACGGAAAGACGCAGTAGGAGTGTACACAGATTGACGAAAATGGCCTCTCGACGCCGGTTTAGGGCATTTGTGTACACTGTTGCGACGCGAGTTGCGTTGGGTGACACGAGCGTTTCAGCCACCATGGGATGCCTGCGGCGCCGATGGAGTCCTGCTTCAGCAGGGCACCTTCTATCTGCTTGCTTTGGATGCCCGTCGAGGACGCTGCCGTTGCGATGTGAGTGATTCACTCACATCGTAATCGCGAAGTGAGTGATTCACTCACTTCGAGCTTTCCTTCAATAATCGATCTACCTGCGCATACGTAATTTCAGCTTCCTTTGTCAAGTCATGTCAAGTCATTTTCGCGAGAAAAATCACTCACATCGCAATCGTGAAGTGAGTGAATCACTCACTTCCGGTATGCAGCAGCATGGGCTCGTATTGGTTGACCCTACCAGCACACGTATAGTACGAGTCGCCCCCTTCGGTGACTTGGATCTTGCAGATAGTGCCAGATTGACCTATATCGCCCAGACGGGGATGGCTTGGACATCCCTGCTGACCATGTATGGCGTCTCCGTCTGACATATGACATTGCCAAAACCGACCTCGTAATCAGTGAAGCTGCTAAGTACCTCAAAGTTTCTGACTGCCTCGGCACGCACATTGGTCCTCGCCTTAATCTCGACGGGGTGCATGACCTTCCCGTCTTGGATCAGCAGGTCGATCTCCCTCTTCTGCGAATCACGATAGAAGGAGATGTTTCGCGGGTCGCGCCCGGCATTCATATGGCTCTTGAGGACCTCAGAGACGACGAAGGTCTCGAACATGTGACCTGCCATAGCTCCGCGCTTGAGCTGCTCTGGCGTATTCCATCCCGAAAGATGACACGCGAGACCCGTATCCATGAAGTACAGCTTTGGCGTCTTGGTCAGGCGCCTTGTGGTGTTTGCCCAAAACGGCTGCAGAATACGAATGATACCACTGGCCTCGAGGACCAAGATCCAACTCTGGATGGTCTTCACGCTGACGCCGACGTCATTGGCCATGTCGCTCGCGTTGAGTAGCTGCCCCGTTCGGGCGGCGGCTGCAACCATGAAATTGTAGAACTTGCGCCGGTCCCTTAGGTTGATTGCCTGCCGCACGTCGCGCTCCAAGTAGGTCTGGATGTAACTGTTGTAGAAGGAGTACCAGTCCATCTCAGCGCCCTGAAGTCGTGGCATAGAGCCGCGCTGGATATGGGCCCAGAGATTGAAGCCTTTGGGTGATCTCGGCGTTTCCTTGCGCGGCAGGCATTGGGAGGTAAAGGGCGTCCCTTTTGTGGTGCCCGATATTTCTCTCAGGGACAATGATCCGAGCTCAAGTATTCCGACACGACCAGCGAGTGACTCGCTCACCCCCTGCATGAGGCCATAGGCCTGTGAGCCCGTGAGCACGACAGAGCCATACGCGTCTTTGGCATCGACCACGAGCTTTACCTGGCGAAAGAGGCTCGGGGCAAGCTGAACCTCGTCTATGATGATGGGTGTCGAGAAGGAGCTGAGAAACGTGCCAGGATCGTCGATCGCGTTGTCGAGTTCGTTTATGTCATCGAGCGTGACGTAATCATAGGTACTGCCGAGGATGTGCTTGAGTAACGTGGTCTTCCCGGTCTGTCTCGCTCCTGTGACGAGCACACACTTGAACTGCGCTAGATGAGTGCGTAGCGCAGCTTCGATCTCTCGATTGATGTACACGAGGGTACCTCCCTTCTCCTATAGGAAGTACTCTACAGGCTTTGGTGGGTAATGTAAAATTTAGAGAGTAACTACAAATCCGCTTTTCATACCGTGTGACCGACTCTATCGCGGGTGAGGCTCTATCGCGGGTGAGGGGGGCATCCATCTCCCGTTGGGCTACTTTGGCAAGCCTTTCCCTGCCGCTACGCTTCGTGTGTGCGTCGGTACTTTTGCAAGCTGCTGTTGGGCTTGTCGGGAATCGTCATCTCTATAACCGCAGACCTGAGCGCGGGCACGAGGTAGCTCTCCCTGAAGTTCTTTTTGTCGGATAGCCCCATGCGTCCCATGATGTCAGACAGCGATAGGGTCTCATTTCCCATGACCCGCAGAAGCCTTTCGACTTGGGGGGCGACTTGGGGGGGCGACTTGGGGGGCGACTTGGGGGGCGACTTGGGGGGTTCTCTCAAACTTCATGTTCCACAGCGTAACATAGAAGTCGTGTGGTCCATTCTCAAACAAGGGCTTGAACTCGGGTCTATAGCCGTCCTCGGCAGCCGTCGCGCTACATATCTCGCGAAGTCCCGTCCCACGACGCTCCATGAGGTTCATGCGGCTGAAGATGTCGCACACTATGGGGTTGCGGCGATGGCTTTCCACATGCGTGGACATGACATCCTTGGGCAGTGGCCCCTTCATCATGGAGCCTGGCGAGATAATGTCAACGCGGTCATCGTACATGTCGATATGGACCTCGCTGCCGAGGTCAAGGTAGGAGCGATGAACAAGCGCGTTCACGAGCGCCTCGGTGATGGCGCGCTCGCTATAGCAGCGTAGGTTTATGCGGCTGTTGGGGGTCTTCTTCCATGAGAGGATGTTGTGTCGCTTCACAAATGCCTCGCCCTCTCGCAGCAGGGTGAGCAGGCTACCAGAGAATTCGCCATCATCGGTTGGGTCCTCCTTGCGTGTGCCCGTCCATCTTGTGCAGAAGAGTCGGGAGTGCCGTATCAGCGGTTCGTCGGCGAGGAGCGCACCGGCATTCGTAAGGTAGCCTCCATCATCTGTTACGAGGCCAAACGAGATGAGGTCCGCGTCATCTATGTCATGTCCGGTCCTGAGAGCGTAGCCTGCCCTCAGGACCGTGAAGCTGGCGCGATCCATCGAAATCCCTGAGACGAGGCTATCCCAGGTTTGGTTCGTTCCCTTGAGGATGAGCTCATTGAGGTGCTCAGACGAGATGAGCTCGCTTCTGTCGCCGTTGTGCACGTAGGCCTCGCGTCTGCCATCAGCTCGGTAGTAGTGGGGTGGGTGCCCGCAGGTACGCGCAGCTCGATTACCGCCCCTGCCCGCTCGCCTGATAGCGCTATCTCAAAGTGCGGGATGGGATCTATGCGGTCGTGGATCATGCGCGAGATAAACTCTATCTCTGCCTGGGGATTGTCGATGCCGATCGCCTCGTGTGTGGAGTCATCGATGCCAAACACGACCGTGCCCCCAATTGTGTTTGCAAAGGCGCTCACGCTCTTTAGCCAACTCTTGGGTCTTGAGTGCTCGACATGAGCCTTGAAGTCGCAGTCAGTTGTCTCGGAGACGAACCGCTTGATCATAGAAATCCTCTTTGTTGAGGGGACATCGTTTTGGTTGGGGATAGACAGGATACATCAACGTGTCATTGGCTGGCGTGGCATGTCTGTCCCGCCTTAGCTGCGAAAAGGATGCAGACGGATCCAAGGGCTGCGGGGCCTTCGGTGGCTTGTGGGCCTCGTCACGTGATGAGAGCGGCGAGATGCTATCCACTACTAATTCAATGTATCAAATGATTTATATGAATGTTTACATAGAAATGTAAACACAAGTAGTGAGAGAAGGCTCTAACGCATTGGCGGCCATAGTTTGCTGCCATTGAGAGGAGAAGGGAGGGTCCTGTTAGAATGGATGTTATGAATAAGAGGGGAGGACAACGTGGGTCATGGGCGGCTCAAGGCGGTGGAGATCTTTGCTGGGGGAGGGGGCATGCTGCTTGGCGCGGCGCTCGCGGGCTTTGTCCATGAGATGGCTGTCGAGTGGGATCATGTTGCCTGCGAGACGCTTCGAGACAATGTGAGCGCAAACTATCCGCTTGTTGCAGGTCTCAACGTGGTAGAGAGTGATGTTAGAGACGTTGATTGGTCTTGCCTGACCGACGAGATAGACTTGCTTGCGGGCGGACCACCGTGTCAGCCATTCTCGCTCGGCGGCCTTGCCCGCGCGGCGCTTGACCCCCGCGACATGTTTCCCGCCATGACGTCAGTCGTGGCAACGCTCAGGCCGCGCGCGTTCGTGTGCGAGAACGTTAGAGGTCTGACAAGATCATCCTTCTCTGACTACTACAACTATATCCTGATGAGGCTGCAGCACCCGCTCGTTGCTGCCCGTGACGGAGAGAGTTGGAGAGAACATTACAGGAGACTATGCAGGGAGCATACCAACGGCGTGCATGATGACTTGCACTATGAGGTGATACCGACCATTGTGGATGCCGCAGACTATGGGGTTGCCCAGCGCAGGTCACGGGTGTTTATAGTCGGCTTTCGCTCTGACGTGCGGGCGAACTGGTCTTTCCCAGAGCCCACGCACTCGAAAGAGGCATTGGCTTTCGCGAAGGAATCTGGGGCATATAGAGGGCGGGGGGTCTCCTCCTGTGTATCGTCCACCGAGGGACCTTCTCTTACCTCGGGCGGCAAGAGGGCCTGGCGGACAGTGAGAGACGCATTGGATGGCCTGCCTCACCCACGGCGTGACGGGACGTCTGACTGGATGCAGCATGTCCTGAAGCTGGGTGCGCGGCGCTATCCGGGCCACACGGGGTCTCTTCTCGATGAGCCGTCAAAGGCAATCAAGGCGGGTGTTCATGGTGTTCCAGGCGGTGAGAACATGTTCATTGACGATGAAGGTTCGCTACGATATTACACGGTCCGTGAGGCGGCACGCATCCAGGGCTTCCCTGACCTTTACTCATTTCATGGGTCATGGAGCGAGGCTATGCGGCAGATTGGTAACGCCGTGCCGGTGGAGCTGGCGCGGAAGATCACCGAGTCAATCGCGACCTGTCTGATCGATGACTCTGTGCGCCAGATTCCGCATAGACGGTTCCAGCTTGTTGGTGATGTGGCATGAGCTGGCGGCCAGCAATCTTCAACCCGCTTGCCTTCGACAGCCTCTCAGAGTCGATAGCGAGAGAACTTACGAAGGCGCCGATGACGCCGCTCATGACTCTGCCGCCGTTTGATGGTCCGGTGATATATGCCCTATACTACTCGGGAGGTTTCAGATACTATGCACCCCTCTCAGCGGCAAATAAGAGAGAGTATGGAAGCTGGCCGATATACATCGGTAAAGCCGAGGCCTCGACGCGCAAGGGCGTTGGTCCCATAGCCCCCGATGACTATTCGGGAAACGCTCTCTACCGAAGACTCAAGAAGCACACAGGCTCAATCGAATCCTCCAGCAATCTTGATGTTGCGGATTTTCATGTCCGCGCGCTGGTGCTTGCATACGTTTGGGTGCCGATGGCAGAGACCTCGGCTATCGCGATGCATAGGCCGCTGTGGAATACGTTGGTCGACGGCTTCGGTAATCATGATCCGGGAAGGGGGCGCTACGAAGGAATGCGTTCGCGCTGGGATACCCTTCACCCTGGGCGCAGGTGGGCTGAAAAGCTGCGTCCAAACGTGTATACGGCACGGCAGATCGGCGAGGAGGCTCTTGCCTGGTTGGTCCAGCAAGCACCCGAATATCGAATCATCCCATTGTAGGATATCCGGACGTGACCTGATCGCGATACGTTGATCTGGTGCCTTGAGGGACAGGGGTGCGATAGGTGCCCATAGCTGGAGGCCCTTCGCAAGGTCTCATGGCGCGCGCAGGCTCACTCGAGCGAAACCGCGCTGTCGCAGCACTCGGCCACGAGTTCCGTGTCATGTGTGATGACCAGTACGCATCGCCCTCCTGCGGCAGCCGTTTTGAGCTCGGTAGCGATGATTCGCATGTTTGCGGCATCCAGGCCGCTTGTCGGCTCGTCGAGGACAAGGATGTTGCGATCGGAGAGAAGCGCGCAGGCAATTGCCAGACGCTGGCGCTGGCCTCCCGACAGGCAGGCCGGGTGCGCATCGCGGTATTGGTAGAGCCCCATTCGCCTGAGGATGTCGCGTGCCCGCCCGATGTCCTTCTCGCTATGCTCCCGCATGCTCATAAGAAGCTCGTCGGACACGGAGTTGGTGAAGAACTGGGTCCCAGTGTTGTTGGCGCAGAACCACAGCTCCCGTCTGCGCCGCGCGGGGCGCAGACGCCTTCCGCTGACGATCACCTCACCCTCCCTTTGCCGCAAAAGTCCGCTGAGCACAAGTCCGAGCGTGGTCTTACCGACGCCGTTGGGCCCCATGATCGCCGTCACCCGATGCGTAAAGAACGAGAGGTCCAGGCCACGCCATACCTGCGTTTTGCCCCGCCGGCAGGCAAGTCCCCTGCACTGGATGGCCAAACGAGTGCCATGCGGAGCAGGAAGATGGGGCTGCGGTACCGGAATCGCCGAACGCAGACCCATGCGACGCCGTTCGATATTGGGAAGCGCCCGCATCTCCGAAGGCGAAAACTGCTGGCATATGCGTCCTGCCTGCAGGTACAGGTAGCGGTCAGCAATGCCGTCGAGCCAGGCTATGCGATGCTCGGCGACCAACAGGGTGAGCCCTCGCCGCTTGAGCTCCAGCACGGTCTGTCGCAGCTGTGCCATGCCCGTGGCATCCATGTTGGCAGTCGGCTCATCGAAGACGAGGACCGTCGGTGCGAGCGCGTATACCGAGGCTATCGCCACACGCTGTTGCTCGCCGCTGGAAAGTGTGTCGACCGCTTGGCTCCGCAGCGCCTCCAGGCCCATCATGGCCAAGGCGCCATCAGTGCGCCGTCTGATTTCCATGCGGTCCATGCCCCGGTTCTCGCAGGCGAACGCCACTTCTCCGGTAAGCTCCGTAGAGAAGAACTGGCTTTTGGGATCTTGGAACACGCTTCCCACCAGACCTCCGACCTCCCAGCTCCTGAGGCCTTCCACGTCGTTGCCTCTCACCAGGACACGCCCCTCCTTCTTTCCGTGGTAGAAGGAGGGTATCAGCGCACTCACCATGCGGGTTACCGTCGTCTTCCCGCAGCCGGAGGTGCCGCACAACACCACACACTCACCGGCAGCGACGGTGAGGTCGATGTCAAAGATGCCATTGTCGCTCCCCTGGTAGCGGAAGGAGACTCCCTCGAATCTGATCACAGCTTCGAGCCTCCCAGTGCCAGAAACGCGGCAGCCGTCACGATCCAGACGGCCATCCAGGCCCAGTCACCCAGACGAAGCGGACGGCTGTGGTAGCTGCCCCGCACGCCTGGCTGCTCGGCGCAGCGCGCGATCGCCGAGACGGTCAGCTGGTCGGCTGTCTGCAGACAGCGCAACAGAAGTGGTACGAGCACGTATTCGCAGCTGAGGGCCGGATGGCGAACGATCTGCAGCGGCGAGAGCAGGGCCCTGTTGCGCATGGATTGCACGATGCTGGCAAGCTCAGAGCCCATGGTTGGAAAGAACCGAAACACCACCAGCATCCCAAGTATCCAGGAGGTCGGGGCGTGCAGACGTGACATGAATTCGGCAAGCAGGCCAGGAGGTGTGGTCATAAGGTCCCACGAGACGATCATGGCCGGAAAGAGGATCCAGAAGAGCAGGACCGTAAACTCCGAGAACAGCACCATTCGCAGCCCCTGGGCAACGATTGCCCACAGGAGTGCCGCGAGCACCAGATAGAAGCTGGTAAACGATGCGACCAGCCTCCATCGCCCCTGAAAGGCGAGGTGACAGAGACCCACAAGTGAGGGAAGCCACAGCCACAGCGGACGGTCAGTCAAAAAGACGCACAGGAGCATGCAGGCAAAGGCGACGAGCTTCACCGGTACCGCAAGTGTGCGGTCACACGACGTGGAGCCCTCGGATGCGGTGTCGTGCTCCGCGCCGGATGCTGCGAGACAATCGGACACTACAGGACTCCTGCCTTCTGGAAGTGCTTTTGTATCAGCCTGCAGCCAATCACGCCACCGGTTAACGCGCATGCTAGCGTGAAAGCAAGGATAAAGGCCAGCCACGCTGGATTGGTGTAGTAGAGCAGGTAATCATTCACATAGGTGGGGTCTTGGCCTGCCGAGGTCGAGAACGCGTAGTAGGTGTCCCAGAAGAGCACGATGGGCAGCAGGTTGGTGCCCTGGTGGAGAAAGCCGCTTACCGTACAGGCAGCTATGACCTTTCTGGGATCTTGGCACGATCCGCCCCTCCAGAGGATAGCCTCGCAGATCAGGCCGACAAGGACGTACCAGGGCAAGAGGTACCAATTACCCGAGGCAAGGTAGACCATCCCCACCATGGTCAGGTACGCAAGTGACGCCCCGCGCTTGGCGACGCGTGTGATGAGCAAGGCGTACACAGGCCCGAGGATCAGGACGATGACGCCGGTGGAAAGCACCATGCTTGCGAAGTTGTTGAACATGAAGATGACGTTGAGCGCGGCCTGTATGACGATCATCACCACGCTCAAGAGCGTTGTGGTGATAACGTCCCTCACCGTCCACCTGCTGCTTTGCTTACGCACGTTATCCTCCTTGCCTCGGTATACGACGGCCGTGTCTCGGTTGCCCGTGAGCTGCGGCCTGCTTGCCACCTAACCGGCTGCCTCCCTGCGAATGGCCCATCCCGACGCCTGCTGCCGTATGCTCACCAGCTGCCGGTACAGGCCTCCCTGTCCCATAAGTTCGGCGTGGGTGCCGCGCTGGACGATGCGTCCCTTGTCGAGCACGACAATCTGGTCGGCATCTCGCACCGTCGCCAGGTGATGGGCTATCATCAGCAGCGTCTTGCCGCGCGTGAGCTCGGCTATGGCCTTCTGTAGCTCGCGTTCGTTCTCGGGGTCAACGCTTGCCGTAGCCTCATCGAGGATGACGATGGGAGCATCCTTCAGAAGGGCGCGGGCGATCGATATGCGCTGCCTCTCTCCGCCGGAAAGCGACGAGCCTCCCTCGCCCACCATCGTTTGATAGCCGTCGGGAAGCGCGCTGATGAACTCGTGGCAGCAGGCTCTGCGGGCCGCCTCGCGCACATCCTCGTCCGTGGCGTCACGGCGGCCGATGCGAATGTTGTTCTCGATGGTATCGTTGAACAGGTAGACGTTCTGAAAGACGATCGAGAAGTTTGTAAGCAGGCTGTCACAGGTGATGTCGCGAACGTCCACCCCGCCGACCGCGATCCTACCCTTGCGCACATCCCAGAATCGGGCTATCAGGTTGCAGAGCGTGGTCTTTCCCGAGCCTGATGGGCCTACGATTGCGCAGGTCGTTTTCTCCGGAACGGCAAGGCTTACGTCGTCGATGACGACGGCGTCGTCCCCATAGGAAAACGAGACCCCAACAAGCTCGATGTCGAACCGGTCGAGCTTGATGTCGGCGCCATCCTCGTCGATACGGGGCATGTCCATGACCTCGTCCACGCGATCGAGCGAGGCATCGATGGCCCGTGCGATCGAGGTTACGCTGCCGGCGACCTCCACCGCCGAGTAGACCATGAAGCTGGCGACCAAAAGCATCAGGCACTTCTCGGGAGCGATGTCACCGATGAGCAGCAGGTAGGGGGCGATCACAAGAAACGCCGCGCGCACGAGCTTGAACACGCTCTGGTAGGCTGCAGCCACGCTGGTGAAGGCGCGCTCGAGCGAGACGTTTGCCGCCGTGCTCTCGTCGATGGCAGCGTCGACCTTGCGCGCAGTTCTCGTCCCCAGGCCGAAGGCCTTGACCACCGCCATGCCCTGAACGTGCTCAAGTACGGCGGAGACCAGGTTTGCCTGGGCCGCCTGCCTGCGCGGGGAATAGCTGTCGCCGACCTTCTGACTCAGCGAGTAGAGGAGCAACGCGCAGATAAGGCCAACAATCGAGACAAGCCCCAGACGCCACTCGTAGGCGAGAAGCCAGGCGGTGATGACGACGGCCTGTATGAAACCGCCCGCCACGATCTCGAGAACACTCACCGCCTTAGTCTCGATATCCTCGAGCGTCGTGGTTGCGGCGGCCGCGATGGCGCCAACCTCGCGCTCATCGAAGAAGCCCATGTACGTGCGCTTGAGCCTCTCGCCTATCTCAAGGCGTTTTTGCGAGCACATATCAAAGCTGCCGATGGTACGGCGCAGAGAGGAGCAGTTGGCGAGCACGATCTGCCCCGTAAGGCTGACGACCATGATAGACAGAGAGACCCAGGCAGTCGCCGCAAAGATGGGACGCCCGGCAAGGCCATCGAGCACCTCGATCAGCACGACAAGGATGGCCATCAGAGGCAGTGTCTCGAACATTGCGTTGAAGACGGTGAAGACGAACGAGAGGATGAGCGATCGCCTCTGCTCTCCCGCAAAGGCAAGCAGGCGCCCGAACAGCTTGATCATGCCGCATCACCTCCCGCGTGCGTGGCCTCCTGCTGGGCGTTCCAGAGACTGCGGTACAGCGGGCTGCTTTCAAGCAGCTCGTGATGGGTGCCCTCGGCAGAGAGCCTGCCGTGGTCCATGACCACTATCTTGTCCGCTCCCACGATGGCCGAAAGATGGTGGGCGATGATGATGAGCGTTTTTCCCGCCACAAGCCCGCTGATGGACGCCTGTATGGCCGCCTCGTTCTCGGGATCGGTGAAGGCGGTCGCTTCGTCGAGAATGACGATGGGCGCATCCTTTAGCACCGCCCGGGCTATGGCGATGCGCTGGCGCTCGCCGCCCGAGAGCCTCGCCCCCGCGCTGCCGACGCAGGTGTCGTAGCCTGCCGGCAGGGCGCATATGAACTCATGGCAGCTTGCGCGTTGCGCGGCTTCCTCGACCTCCGCGTCGGATGCATCGGGTTTGCCCATGCGGATGTTCTCGCGGACTGACAGGTCAAACAGGTAGTTGTCCTGAGTCACATAGGAGATCGACCGCATGACCTGCTCAAGCGGTATATTTTTGACATCGATGCCGCCGATGCCCACCGAGCCGCCATCCGCCTCCCAGAACGAGGCGATGAGGCGCGCGACGGTGGACTTTCCTGACCCCGAGGGGCCGACGAGGGCGGTCATGGCGTGCGGTTCGATCGCAAGCGATATGCCGTGGAGCACCTCCTCCTTCCCGTATCCGAAGCTCACCTTGTCGAATGTTATGCAGTAGTTGGGAATCTCGACGGGCGTCGAGGGGCGCTTCATCTCGGGCGCATCGAGCAGGGTCGACACCTCGGCCACCGTTGAGTCCACCATCGCCAAGCTGTCGGTGTATCTTAGCGCCTGCATGAGCGGCTTCACCAGCCCGAGTGCGAGGATGATGCAGGTGATGAGCGCAGAGGCGGAGATATCGCCGCTCAGGTAGAGGAGGCTGCCCAGCGGCAGGACACCTATCAGGCATGACGGCATGATGGTGACACCGGCCACATAGAAGGGGTTGGTCTGCCTGAACCACGTGACCTTTGCGTCCTCGTTTGCGCGGACCGCGTCCACGTACCTCCCATATGACGCCGTGCTCTGGTTGAATCCCTTGATGACCTCGATGCCGCCAATGTACTCGACGATGGCCGCGTCCATATTCTTGCTCGCATCGAGCACGCGTGCGTAGCGGGGCCCGTAGTCCTTCATCATGCCCATGTAGCAGCAGATCCCGACTGGTATCGTGATAAGCGATATCAGGGCAAGGCGCCAGTCCAGGACAAAGAGGTAGGCAAGCATCAGGACGGGGATGAGGGTGTTCGCCGTCAGCTCGGGGACCATATGGGCGAGGGGAAGCTCGAGTTTCTCGACCGTATCGACGCTGAGCGTTTTGAACGTACCCGATGGCTGGTCGAGCACCGTGCCCATGGGGACGCGCGAGAGTTTGTCGGTAAGCGCTTTGCGGATGCTATTCAGGGTAATGAAGGCGCACCGATGCGAGATGATCGTCGAGGCAGACGCGAGCCATACGCTGCCAAGGTAGCCGACAAGGGCGACGGATGCCGCTGCGGCTATGGGGCCGAGCTCGTACATTCCGGCGCAGATCAGCGTCAGTATCTGCGCCGCAGCGATGTAGGGCACGATACCGGCGGCCGCGCCGAGGACGGCGAGGACCACAGAGGCGCTAAGGCCGCCGTGGGCCTCGCGGGCAAAGGACATCAGTCTCGATATGGTGGTGCTGTGGGCTGCAGGCACAAAAACCTCCTTCTGCGGGCGGCCACTTGCCCGCCTATACGGGGACGTGTCAAAGCGTGACGACGCCAAGATGCGGCGGATCACGAGAAGCCAAGGCACGGCGAATCACGAGAAGCCAAGGCGTGGCGAATCACGAGAATCTGAGCAGGCCCTCCCATCCGCTGTTAAAGAACTGCGCCAGCTCGGCAACGTAGCGTTTCGCCTTATCCCGCTCCATGTCGTGGACGACGGTCTCGAAGACCGCCGTGAAATACGCGCTCGTTATCATGTGGTGGAGCTCGATGCTTACCTCGCCCTCGAGTCTGCCCGCCTGGCGCAGCTCCTCATAGAAGCGTTGCGTCCGCTCGACGTCGAGCTCGACGAGGTCGTGTACGTAGGTCTCGTAGCGCGTTCCCTCCGAGCAGCACAGGACGAGCTTGAAGACATCGAAGTTGTCGTAGACAGAGTCCAAGAACGTGTCGAGGTATTCGGTCGACAGCTGTCGGCTAAAGGCTGCCTCGCCTTTTGGAATGAGGTCGAAATGCGCCTCCTGCGCCTTGCGAAACTGGGCCAAAAGGCTATCGGCCGCCGGGGAGACTATGGCGTTGAACAGGTCGGCCTTGCTCTGGTAGTAACCATAGAAGGCCCCTTGGGTGAACCCTGCCTTGCGTACGATAGCGCGTAGCGACGCGCTCTTGAAGCCCTTGGCGAGAAACTCCCGCTTGCCGACCTCGACTATCTTCTGTTGTGTTTCTGAGAGCCCCACGATCCCTCCGTATGTATCAGTGATATATATCACTGATACATACCATAGGACGACGTTGGTGTCAACGTGTGGTGCGAGCTGTGACGCGGCGTGCGGCGTGCGCGGTGGGTGCGTGGCGTGGCGCGATGCGGGCAGGGCGTGGGCGGTGTGCGGCGTGGGCGATGAGGGCAGGGCGTGTGCGCGTGGCGCGGCGGTGGGGTGCTGCACAGGATGCGGGCGTGGGGTGCTGCACAGGATGCGGGCGTGGGGCGCGGCGTGGGCGGGATGCGCGGAGGCACGATGTGAGTGATTCACTCACATCGTCAGCACGAAGTGAGTGATTTTCTCGCACTCGGCAACACAAGTTGAGAGAGTCAAACTTGTAAAACTCCAGGTCAGAGCCTTACTGAAAGTAGACTCGATGTGAGTGAATCACTCACATCGCGATGAGGAAGTGAGTGAATCACTCACATCGCGATGAGGAGGTGCGCGTGTGCTGTGCACTCCTCGAGGCTCACTGCGCCTAGCCCCATCTTGTCGTCCTTGCCGCATACCCTGGGTATATAGCGTAGCCTTGCACTCCTTGATGAGCCCGTATGCGGGCCTGACCGCTTCCGCATGCGCGCGCTAGACTTGCAGGTGAGGATCATGAGGAACCTAGCGAGGCGACATGTCCAGCAAATTTGCCCGGCTCAAACTGTCGGTCATCAAGTTGTGCCACACGCTACGTATCCGATGGGTGATCCGACTCCTTACAAACGTGCTCTTTCGGGTCAGCCCGAAGAGCCCTGTTTTCCCGACCAAGGGAGAGGAGGCCACCGAGGGGGTGCCGCCGGCATGCCATGGCGGTTGGGGCGCTCGTGCCACCCGACGCGACTCGTGTCGTAGCTCGCGGCGCAACAGTGTACACGAATGCCCCAGAACGGCTCCGAGAGGTCATTTTAGCCAATCTGTGTACACTCCTGCGCCTCCACGGCCGCTCGCGCGACCGGACGGGGCCACGGGTCCCACGACATCGACGGCCCCATGACCCTCGTGATGCCAGGGCGCTCGGACCTGAGGCCCACGCCGCCGGGGCGGTGACGCAACCACCAACCTACACGAACTCACGGAGCCTCTTAGTTGGGGCAGCCAACTGCAGAGCTACTCCGAGCTGCGGAAAAGTGATCTGGCAGCTCATCCAGCCCGATTTAATCGTCTTGAGCAGATACGAGCAGAGCAGGCGTATAAACGAAGTCGAAAAAAACCTCAAGAGAGTTGGACTTGACGGGAGCACGGGAGCTCGCGTCAGTGTTGTCTGGTGGCGAGAGGCAGCGTTGTTAGGGCGAATCGGTTTTGCGCGCGCCATGTTCAAGCATGCTGACGTATTGTACGCCGACGAGCCGACGGCTTCGCTCGACAGAGCCAACCGCCAGATGGTCATCGACCTCATACGCCAGCGCGCTAACGAGGGGCGACCGTCATCATTGCGACCCATGACGACGATCTGGCAAAGATTGCGGACGCAAACTTTGCCATGGGAAGTTTCGCAGGATAGCTCTCATGACATCAGCTGCTACTGCGCCAGCTGCCCGCAGCATCGCACTCGATGCCACTTGGTGTTACAGGAACCGGCAAATGTGTGGTGTCGGGGAAGCGTGTGACATTTGGCGGCACCCGGCGGCACCTGGTGGCACGTTTTGAGGTTGCGCTCCACTTGGTGTCGCCGGGTGCATGGACAGGGCGCCGCGCGTAAGGCGGTGGGCTCGCAGGCCCCCTAATCCTGCCTAGCCCCTGCTAGTGGGTGTCGTGCCCCCAGGCCCGTCTTTGGCGTCGCCGCCCCTGTTGCCCTGCGATCCTCCGGGCGGGTTTGTCGTCCCCGTTGGAGCGGTCGAACCGCCGCTGCCGGTCGAACCGCCGCCGGACGGACCGTTGCCTCCGGTCGGGCTGCCGCCAGCGGATGGGCTGCCGCCAGCGGATGGGCCAGCGGACCTTCCCATGCCGCCGGAGACGTTGCTGTACGTTATGCCGTCAAGCGTGACGTCGATCGAATTCGATCCGACCTTAAGTGTGTACGACTTTCCTTGTTCGACACCAGGGGCGCTTACCAGCACGCAAGCAAAGCCCTTCTGCGCCACGTAGCTGCAGAGTACCTTGCCCGAGGAGTCGCTCAGGGTAACGGTATCGCCGGTATTTCCGCTAGCGGAGATGAGCATGCTGCCTTGCGTGGACGAGTTACCAAACCCCTCGGCCATGCCGGTCGAGCCGAGTGCCACCACTGTGCCACCCGTGATGGTAGCCCTGGAGCCGTCCCCGTAGTCGATCGCTGAGTCGCCATCGCTCGTGGGCCCACTCACGTAGACCTCGCCGCCGCTCACCTCAAGTGCGCCGTTGGAGTCGAGGCCGTCACCATCTGCTTTGATCGTCAGGGTTCCGCCGGTTATGAGCAGGTAGGCTGACTCGTCGGCGCCAGCCGCCATGCCGCCCTTACCTTCTTGTGGAGGCGCACTGTCGCCTTGGCCACCCTGGGGTGGCGCGCCGTTGCCTTGACCACCCTGTCTGCCTTGTGGAGGCGTACTGTCGCCCCCGCCACCCTGATCTTGGGCCGGGCTCTCCTGCCCGCCCGTCATCTGCCCGCCACCTGCTGTGCCTGGCCTATCGGAGCCGGTGGCATTGTTCTTGGAGGAGTCATCGCCCGTGTCGGAGGAGCTGTCCGAGTCATCGGGGTCGCCCGAGGCGTTCACCCCATCATCGCTGGCCACCACGTCCTGCGTCCCCCCCGGCAATGGTGACGCGCGCACCCTCAAGGCCCTCGTTGCTCTTGATGACGGTGATGTCGCCGCCGTTTATGGTAAGGTCACTCTCGGCATGCAAGCCATCGTCGCCTGCAGAGACCGTGATGGTGCCGCCGTCGACACGCAGCACGTAGTTTGCGTCGAACCCGTCGCTCTCTGCGGTGATGTCGAGGCTGCCACCAGCGACATAGATGTAGCCGAGCTTCGAGTCCTTGTCGTTTTTCGCGTGGATGCCATCGGTGCCTGCATGTAAGGTATAGCTACCCCCAGCGATGCGTACCGAGTCGTTTGCCTGGATGGCGTGCTTTGCTGCGGTGACCGTTGCGCTGCCCGAGGCCAGCACCAAGTCATCCTTGCAGACGATGCCATTGCCCTCTGCGCTCGAGACCGCAAGTGAGCCACCTCCGTTCACGGTAAGGTCGGATCTGGAGAAGACGGCGCCATCGATCGCGCTGTCATCTGCGGCTGCGTAGGCGCCGCTGGTCGCCAGCGTGTTCTCGCTGCCGTCGGCTAGGGTGAGGAAGACCTTGTCGGCCTTGGCCACGTGGAGGGCGGCTGAGTTTGCGCTGGTCACAGTTGCGCCACTGAGCACGAGCTGCACCTTGTCCGCCTCGTTGGCCTCGACCTTGATCTGTCCCTCGCTCAGCGTGCCGGATATGAGATAGGTTCCAGCCGCCGTGATGGTGACGGTGTTCCCGCTCACGGTCGCTCCGTCGCCTGTGACGGTCGTGCCTCCGTCCGAGAGGGCTATCCTTGTCGCCTTGGACTCGTCGTAGCTCCCATCGAGGTCGCGGTCGGTGAAGGCGTTCGAGACGTCTATCGTCTGGGCGTACTTTGTCGAGACCGATGGGGCGGCGGCAGTCGACGCGTCGCTTGGCGTGGACGTGGCCGATAGGGTCGAGCCCGTCGAGCAGGCCATGAGCGGCAGCGTCGTCAGCGAGAGGGCAAGTCCATAGCTGATGGTACGGTAGAGCAAGCCGTTTGCTCTCTGTTTGCTAAATCTCATCGTTTGACACCTCCTGGTGGGTGATGGCTATCTCGAGGTTGCCGTTGCGGCAGCGTAGCTCGTCTATCATCTTGCGCTCGCATCCGAGCGACTTGAGGTCCATATCATAGGTGAGCTTGTAGAGGCTTCCCATGCCCGTCGTCTTCACCGAAGCCAGCTCGTGGCGGGTCGTGTACCTCTCGATGCAGTCATCAAGGAGGTCGAAGCGCTCAAGCTCCTCTGGTACGGTGATGCGCAGCGTGCGTGCGGTGTCAGAGCGGGCAAGTCCCAGGCCCGCGACCTGCAGGACAAGGTTCATGCCACCAATGAGCACGGTGACGAGAACGGCAAGGGCAACGTAGCCCATGCCACACACCAGACCGACGCACATAGACAGGAAGATGAAGGCGATGTCACGCGCCTTGCCTGGCACGCTCCTAAAGCGCACCAGGCTGAAACCACCCGCGACGGCGACGCCGGCGCCTACGTTGCCATTCACCATCATGATCACGACGGCGACAATGGCGGGCAGCGTCGCCGTCGTGATGACGAAGCTGCGGGTGAAGCGGCTGCGGAAGCAGTAGGTCCATGAGAGCACGAGGCCCAGGACCGTGGCACTCACGACCGAGACGAGAAAGGCTGTGTAGGAGACGGTGGTCGTGGTGGTTGAGCTGGAAAACAGTGAGTCGAACATCTTGAGGCTCCCTTCGTGAGACTGGCCCAGGAATGGGCGGTTGCCGTCGAGTGATGTTCGGGATGGTGCTCGCCGTGGGACTTGGCGGGCGGCCCGGCTCCCGAGCGCAGTGGTACCTGAGCAAACGAGGCTACCTTGTCCGGGTCCCAGATGATGGGCCTCTCGATTGCCTGCTGAAGGAGCCACGCGCTACAGTACTTCGAGAACGAGACCCTGTGGATGTGCTCAGAGGCGAGAAAGCCGACCATCCAGAGGGGAAGGGCACCGGCGCACTTGAGCTCCATCAGGCTCGTGGTCTCATCCAAAAGCAAACGTCCCTCGCAGCTGCCCTTAAGCGTCACCTTCTCCCAGCGGCAGCGCACACGCCTGTCGAGGGTGATGCGAAAGTTCTGGTTGGCCATGTCGTAGTATGCCTCGCGATCGCAGATGATGAGCATCGCGGGCTGGAGGTCCTCATACATGGATGCTGTGAACGCGATCTCGCGCTCTATCTGGCTTGTTGGGATCTTGCTGCCGCGTAGCACCGCGTCTGCGGCCACAAGTGGTAGCGTCACACGTCGCTTGTAGACCACGCCATCGAACTTCTTCTTAAGCTCGAGGAACACCAACGTTGTGTCGCACGCCTCCCGGTAGCTGCGAATACGCAGCTTCTCCTTGTAGGCGGGTCTCTCGGACGAGCGCCTTGCTAGCAGGTGCGTTGGGGTGTCGTAGTAGAGGCTTCTCACGGTGGAGGGCCCATGGACGTCCAGCCTCATGTGGGGGGCCATGAGTATCTTGAGCCGTGAGCGTTGCCCGCTGGTCAGATGGTACTTTGCCTCGTAGCGCCTGAAGACCGTCTGTGTCATGGCTACCTCCTCACCGAATGCATCGGGTGTTGGTAGGGGGTAGTATGCACTCTGGTTCTTTAAGATATCCAAAAGAATAAGACCTCCCATAAAAGAGGGACGTCCATCGGCCAAAGCTGAAAATGATGGTGGAGCTGTTCGTCCTTGAGGCTGATGCGGCAGGGCTTGGGTTTACGGCACGCTGAGCTGGTGCCGAGCCGAGACATACGCCGCACCGGCTGCGGACAGATGGCGGCGCCACAGCTATACTAAGAATATGCGCCATATGTGTCAAAAAATATCAACAAGGCGGAATGGAACGGAGGCACATGCACATGCGCATCAAACGTGACAAGTACATCGATGACCTCAAGCTACGCATGGGCAACGGCATGATCAAGGTCATAACGGGCATCCGTAGGTGTGGTAAGACCTACCTTCTGTTTGAGCTCTTTGGCGCCTACCTACGAAGCCTTGGTGTTGACGAGGCGCACCTGATAGAGATCGCCCTCGATGACGACCAATTTGAGGCCCTGCGAGATCCCAGGGCGCTCTCCCATCACATCAGGGAGAGGGTCGCAGATGACGACGGGCAGTACTACGTCCTTCTCGACGAGGTCCAGTATGCCATGAGCAGTGAGGAGCTAAAGGACAAGGATAGTCCCCCAAGGCTCTACGGGGTGCTCAATGGCCTTCTGCACATGCGCAATGTCGATGTCTATGTGACCGGCAGCAACTCGAAGTTGCTGTCAAGTGACGTTATGACCGAGTTTCGTGGGCGGGGTGATCGAGTGCACGTGCGCCCATTCTCCTTTGCCGAGTTCATGCAAGCATACGAGGGCGACGTCTATCATGGCTGGGCCGAGTACGTGACGTATGGCGGCATGCCGCTCGCGTGCGCCATGAGGTCTGACGAGCAGAGGGCCAGGTATCTGGAGGACCTATTTGCCGAGACGTATATGAAGGATATCATCGCCCGAAACGGGATCGTCAAGACCCAAGAGCTCGACGATCTCGTTGACGTGCTCGCCTCCTGCATCGGCTCCCTCACCAACCCCTCGAGGATCGAGGCGACGTTCAAGAGCGAGCTGCGCTCGGACATCTCACGAAACACTATCTATACTTATATAGAGTACCTAAAGGACTCATTCCTTATCGAGGAGAGCGGGCGCTTTGACGTGAAGGGACGCAGGCACATTGGCAGCCCAAGGAAATACTACTTTGAGGACATAGGACTGCGCAACGCCCGCCTTGGGTTCCGTCAGGTGGAGGAGACCCATATCATGGAGAACATCGTCTACAACGAGCTGTGCCTGCGTGGGTATGCCGTCGATGTCGGCGTGGTGGAGAAGCGCGTGCGTGATGGGGAGGGAAGGCAGGTCCGCAAGCAGCTCGAGTGTGACTTTGTGGCAAACAAGGGGAGCGAGCGACTCTATGTGCAGTCTGCCTTCCAGATTCCCACGCGAGCCAAGGAGGAGGCCGAGAAGGCATCGCTTCTCGAGATCGCAGACAGCTTCAAGAAGGTGGTCCTCGTGCGTGACGTGCTAAAGCCCCGCTGGGACGAGAACGGCATCCTCACCATGAGCGTCTATGACTTCCTGCTCGACCCGAACAGCCTGAGGCTCTGAGCCCCCCCGCCAGCGCGAGGCTCTGCGGCGCCTACGGACGCTCGCGCTCGCGCTGGCGCGGGGTCTGTGGTCGGCAGGCGCCTGCGGCGGGCGGGGGCTGCCGCAGG